>ENA-OQNO01000070-OQNO01000070.1-human-gut-metagenome-genome-assembly--contig:-NODE-70-length-125514-cov-6.131928_pt1 | contig 125514 bp, 99 predicted proteins | sample MGYA00242629_ERZ504880 | MGnify/ENA primary metagenome ERZ504880 (study PRJEB26092, sample SAMD00036377) | human gut metagenome | host: Homo sapiens | study: EMG produced TPA metagenomics assembly of... | reverse complement strand
CTGTGCAGGAGGCCGGAATCCCAGAGCTGCCGGGCCAGCACGGCGGCCAGTGGGGCGAGAAGCATTCCAAGAACTCCGAGCGCCTGAAAGCCCACATACATGCAGACCAGGGCAGCCAGGGGAGGGAGCCCCACCCGCGCCCCCACCAGACGGGGCTCCAGCAGGCTTCGCACGAGAGAGATAACGGAGTAAAGCACAAGCAGGCCCACGCTCATCCGCACGTCGCCCCCCAACAGGGCGAGCACTGCCCAGGGCAGCAGTACGGTGCCTGTACCGAAGACCGGCAGGGCGTCCACCAGAGCCACAAGTCCGGCCAGAAGGAGGGACAGCTCCACCCGCAGCAGCAGGAAACCGGCGGCGAGCTCGCCGAAGGTGATCAGCATCAGCAGGCCCTGGGCTTTCAGCCAGCCGCCCAGCGCCTCCCTCAGACCGCCGGCCACCCGGCCCAGCCGTGTCCGCCACGGCGGGGGAAGGCGGCGGCGCAGGCCGTCCAGCAGAGCGGGACGGCCTGCGCTGGTGAAATAGGTGGCCAAAACTGTCGTAAAGAGGAAAAGAGCGGCGGCGGGAAGGGCCGAAGCCAGCCCTGTCACCGCCCCGGCCAGGGCGTCATAAAAGCGGTTGGGCAGGGCAATGCCCTGCTCCAGAAGGCCCTCCAGGGCATCACGGGCCAGGGTTTGGAACTGAACGGGCAGGGCGATGAGGAACCGGTAGGCCCAGCGCTCCAGCCCGTCGGCCAGCGTGGGCAGCCCGGCCAGCAGGGTGGGCAGGCGGCCCAACAGCAGGGAGAGTTCGTAGCCTACCCGCCATACCACCAGCGCCAGCCCTCCCAGAACAGCGGCGGTGAGAGCCGCGGTACACAGTGCGGCGGCGCCCCGCCGGGGCAGGTGCAGGCGCTCCATCAGAAGGCGTACGGCGGGCTCCAGCAGGGCGGCAAGGCCGAAGGCCAGCAGGAAGGGGAGCAGCCAGGGGAGGAGAAAGCGCAGGGCCAGCCACAATCCGGCCAGGGCCAGGGCGGCATAGAGCAGGCGGAGCAGAAAGCGCAGGTGTCTGTTTTCCGGCAAAAGACAGCCTCCTCTCCTGAAAATCGGTGAGAATACACAAAAACGGCATGGGCGGATCGGCAGAAATCGGCAGAGTTGGCAGGGGCTTTGCCCTTGCGGCGGGCGGGAGGGTGTGCTACAATAGACCACAAAGGATAAACAAATGGCTTTCTCACGTGGACATATGGGCGGGAGGTACATAGAATGGGTAAGTCACCCAGTTATTTCATCGTGGAGTCCAGCGCACTGCCAGAGATTTTTCTGAAGGTGGCGGAGGCCAAGCGGCTGTTGGAAACCGGCGAGGTGGACACGGTCCACTTGGCCACCCGGCGGGTGGGCATCAGCCGCAGCGCATTTTATAAATACAAGGATGCGGTGCGGCCCTTCAATGACATGCTGCATGGGCGGATCGTCACCTTTCAGTTCCTGCTCAAGGACGAACCAGGGGTGCTGTCCGCCGTCTTGAATATCTTTGCCCAGACGGGTGGGAATATTCTCACTATCAACCAGTCCATACCAAGCAACGGCTGTGCTGCGGTGACGGTGGGGGCGGAGACCTCGGGGCTGCGCATCGCGCTGGAGGAGTTACTGAACCAGGCCCTGGAGATAGAGGGAGTCCTGCGCTGTGAGATTTTGGCGGGCTGACGGCCCGGACAGGAGGAAGACAGAATGGTGAACGTGGCAATTTTAGGATTTGGCGTGGTGGGCTCCGGTGTGGCTGAAGTGCTGGACACCAACGGACGGCACATTGAGGGCAAGGTGGATGATCTGATCCGCCTGAAATATATTCTGGATGTGCGGGATTTCCCAGACAGCCCCTTTGCAGGCAAGGTGGTGCATGATTTTTCCGTGATTGAGCAGGACCCTGAGGTGTCCATCGTGGTGGAAACCATCGGCGGGGCCAAGGCGGCGCTGGATTTCACCCGCCGGGCCCTGCAGGCGGGCAAAAGTGTCATTACCTCCAACAAGGAGCTGGTGGCGGAGCACGGCTGCGAGCTGCTGCGGCTGGCCCAGGAGAAGGGGGTCAGCTATCTGTTTGAGGCCAGTGTGGGCGGCGGCATCCCCATCATCGACCCGATGAAGCACTCGCTCATCGCCAACGAAATCACCTCGGTCATGGGCATCGTCAACGGCACGACGAACTACATGCTCACCCGCATGGTGGAGGACGGCCTGAGCTACGACGACGCGCTCAAAGAGGCGCAGGAGAAGGGCTTTGCCGAAGCCGACCCCACCGCCGACGTGGACGGTTTCGACGCCGCCGCGAAAATCGCCATCCTCGCGTCCATCGCGTTCAACTCGCGCGTCACCATCAACGACGTGCACACCGAAGGCATCCGCAACGTCACCACGATGGACCTCGACGCCGCGCGCGACATGGGCTACTGCGTGAAGCTGCTGGCGCTTGCGCATCGCAGCGACGAGGGCGTGGACGTGCGCGTGCACCCCACCATGCTGCCGCTGTCGCATCAGCTGGCCACGGTGGACGGCGTGTACAATGCCATCTACGTGACGGGCGACGCCGTGGGCGAGACGATGTTCTTCGGCGAGGGCGCGGGCGCGGGTCCCGCCGCGAGCGCCGTGATGGGCGATGTGCTGGAAGTGGCGCGCCACGTCACGCTGGGCATCGGGCCCCTCGTGGGCTGCACCTGCACCGACGAGCTGCCTATCGTGCCCATGGACGACCTCAAGACGAAGTACTACATCCGCTTCAAGGTGGCCGATCGCTCGGGCGTGCTGGCCGCGATGGCCGGCGTGTTCGCGAAGCACAACGTGAGCGTGTACTCGGTGGTGCAGCGCGGCAAGAAGGAAGGCGGTCAGGTGGACCTCGTGTACGTGACGCACACGGCGCGCGAGAAGAGCGTGCGCGACGTGCTGGCCGAAATCGCCGAGCTCGACGACGTGTTGCGCGACGAACCCAGCGTCATCCGCGTGGAAGAATAACGTCTCAACTTTGCACTATGATGCCTGTTCGGCCCCGCACTTCGGTGCGGGGCTGCGTGTTTTACACCACCCCCTTAGCAGCCCCGAGCACTTCATCTATAATGACGAATGCTCATTGCGAGACCAGAAGGAGGGCTCATGCAAGGCGTACTGAATTCGCTGCTTGATGGGCTGTCCGAGCTTATTTACATCAGCGATCCCGTAACGTACCAGCTGCTGTATCTCAATAGAGCCGGCAAGGATATTTACGGTGCCGATGCCGACGACGGCTCGCGCCCGTGTTACGAGGTGCTGCAGGGCCGCACGTCGCCGTGTCCGTACTGCACGAACAGCAAGCTGAGCATGGACACGTTCTACGAATGGGAGTTCACGAGCCCCATCACGAACTACCACTACCTTCTGCGCGACAAGCTGGTGGAGTGGAACGGCGCGCCGGCGCGTCTGGAAATCGCCTTCGACATCACCGAGCGCGAGCTGGAGAAAGAATCGTTCAAGTTCTTGGCCGATGCGAACGCCCTCAACGTCGAGTGCATCCGCACGTTGGAGAACGAACCGCTCGACACGGCGCTCAATGCGGTGCTCAAGATGCTGGGCACCTTCCTCAAGGCCGACCGCACCTATGTGTTCAGCATCGAGGGCGAGCGCATGTCGAACACGTACGAGTGGTGCGCCGAGGGCGTGATGCCCGAGATGCAGAACCTCTACAACCTGCCCGTGTCGCTGATCGACCACTGGATGGAGAAGTTCTCGAAGGGCAAAGCAGTCATCATCAACGACATCAACGACCTGGTGGGCACCGATCGCGAGGACGAGTTCGAGGTGCTGTCCGCGCAGGGCATCACGTCGCTCGTGGCCGTGCCGCTCGAGGTGGATGGGCGCTTCGTGGGCTACATGGGCGCGGACGACCCCAAACAGAGCCGTCTGGAAATCATCGACACGCCCCTGGTGAGCCTCGCGTCGTTCGTGTCTGCCAGCATGAAGCGGGCGATGGCGCAGCGCCAGGTCGACGAACTCACGTGGAAGGATCCGCTGACCGGCGTGCATTCGCGCAGCGCGTTTCACCGCGATTACGATCAGGGCGCGTTCAAGAACATCGGGTTCCTGCTTGCGGACGTCGATCGCTTGACCGTCATCAACCGCGAGCGCGGGCGCGTTGAGGGCGACAAGGTGCTCGAGCGCGTGGCCGCCTGCATGAAGAACGTGTTCGGCGACTGCGTGTATCGCATCGGCGACGACGAATTCTGCGCCGTGGTCACGCCTATCGACTTCGAGGATTTCACGCGCCGATCGAGCGTGCTGGCGTCGCTCTTCGCGAAGGAGGGCTTGCCGGCGTCGGCGGGGCCGGCGTGGAGCGAGGGCACCGACAACGTGACGGTGCTGCTGGACGTCGCGGGCGACCGCATGCGTCGCTCGAAACTCGGGCGCCATCGCGCGGTAGACTTGGGCGTTGACCTGGCGCAAGATGTGGCGGTTAGCAACCTTATCCGGCCGGGCGGCGCCGAAGACGCCGTGGCGGCGGGCCTGCTCGACATCTTCCTCATGCCGCAGGCTTCCACGCAGACGGGGCGCATCGTGGGTGCCGAAGCGCTCATTCGCTACATCGACCCGGTGCAGGGCATCGAGGCGCAGCCCGCCTCGTTCATCCCGGCGCTCGAGGACATGGGCGAAATCTCGTACGTGGATTTCTTCGCCCTGTCGCGCGCGTGCGAGACGGTGGCGCGGTGGCAGTGCGAGGGCGGCCCCGTGGTGCCGATTGCGGTGAACTTCTCACGCATGACGGTGGAGCAGGAGGGCTTCGTCGAGCGCGTGAGCGAAGCGGTTGCGAGGCACGGCTTGGACCCGTCGCTCATCGAGATCGAGGTGACGGAATCGGCGCGCGGGCGCGGCGGGAACCTGCTGCGTTTGGTAGCCGATCAGCTGCGGGGCATGGGCTTCCGCGTGGCCGTCGACGATTTCGGCGTGGACAACGCGAACGTGTCGTTGTTCGTGCAGCTTGACTTCGACGTGCTGAAGCTGGACAAGTCGCTCATTTGGAACCTCGACGAGGGCGAGCGCACCATGCGCGTGGTCAGCAGCGTTGCAAGCCTGTGCGGCGATTTGCATATCGAGTCGGTGGCCGAGGGCATCGAGACGGAGCAGCAGCTCAGGGCGCTCACCACCACCGGTTGCACGCGCGCGCAGGGCTACTACATCGGCCGGCCCGCTCCCATTCCCGAATTCGAGCGCGCCCACCTGCGCAGCGTGTGCTAGCTCGCGCGTATTTCGCGGGATCTGCCTGATCGGGCGCCTTCTTCGAGTATCATGTTCTCCAAACAAAGCGCGCCCGGCGCGCGGGGACGACGAGGGAAGGAACCTGCATGGAAGCGTACAAGCAAGAGTTCATCGAGTTCATGGTTGAAAGCGAAGTGCTCAAGTTCGGCGAGTTCACGCTGAAAAGCGGCAGGAAGTCCCCCTTCTTCATGAACGCGGGCGCGTACGTGACGGGCGATCAGCTGCACAAGCTGGGCTTGTACTACGCGCGCGCCATCCACGACAACTTCGGCCTCGATTTCGACGTGGTGTTCGGCCCCGCCTACAAGGGCATTCCGCTGGCCGTCATCACCACGATGGCCATCCACGAGCTGTACGGCAAGGAAGTGCGCTACTGCTCCAACCGCAAAGAGGTGAAGGACCATGGCGACACCGGCATCCTGCTGGGCAGCAACCTGCAGGACGGCGACCGCGTGGTGATGGTGGAGGACGTGACCACGTCCGGCAAGTCCATCGAGGAGACGCATCCCATTCTCATGTCGCAGGCAAACGTGGAGGTCAAGGGCCTCATGGTGTCGCTCAACCGCATGGAAGTGGGCAAGGGCGGCGAAGTGTGCGCCCTCGACGAGGTGCGCGAGCGCTACGGTTTCCCGACGGCTGCCATCGTGAACATGGCCGAGGTCACCGAGTTCTTGCACAATCGTGAGTGTCAGGGTCGCGTGGTCATCGACGATACGGTGAAGGCGGCGCTCGACGCCTACTATGAGCAGTACGGCGCGAAGTAGGGGCTTGCTTGATGGATGCTTCTCACATTGGCGTGATCTTCGACTGCGACGGAACGCTGCTCGACTCGATGATGGTGTGGCGCGAGGCGGAAAGCGCGCTGGCGAAGCGCGCCGGCGTGACGCTGACGCCGGCCGAAACCGACGCGCTCACGTCCATGACCATTCCCGAGTGCGGAACGTTCTTCCATGAGCGGCACGGCCTGGGCGCTTCGGGCGCCGAGGTTGTGGACATGATGGACGATCTCATGCTGGAGTTCTATCGCGAGCGCGCGCTGGCCCGTCCGGGCGCGCTCGCTTTCGTGCAGGCGTTGGCCGCGCGCGGGGTGCACCTGAGCGTGGCCTCGTCGAGCCCGCAGGCGTACCTGCAAGCGGGCCTCGCGCGCTGCGGCTTCACGCCGTACCTCGATGCCATCGTGTCGGTGGACGACGTGGGGAAGCCGAAGCGCGTGCCCGCCGTGTACGACCGCGCCCGCGACCTGATGGGCACTCCGCTTGCCACCACCTGGGGCGTCGAGGATGCCGTGTACGCCGTGCGCACGCTCACCGGCGCGGACTACCGCACCCTGGCCATCTACGACTGCGACCTCTCCGGCACGGTCGAAGACCTGCGCGCCGCCGCCGAGCGCTTCATCACCAGCTTCGAGGATTTGGATGTCGATACGTTCCTCGGATGGAACTAAGACTCCTGCTCGATCCACGCACCAAGGGTCTTGTAGCCAAGGGAACTCTTGTCTGAGTGTTTCACGTGAAACATCTGTTCGGCGGCGGGGGCAGCGCGGCCGGGCGGGGAAGGGCTACCTCCAGGGGTCTTCTTGGAAGGTGGGCTCGGGGGTTGGGGGACGATCGGAGAAGGGGTCGTAGCCGTCGTCGTCCTCGGCGGCGGGGCGCAGGAACGGATCGGCGGCGCGGGGCTTCTCGGCGTCGGGCTCGTGCGCGCCCGCCTCGGCCTCCCGTGCGGGCACGGGGGTCGTGACGGGGCGCACGGTGTAGCGCGGTTGTTCACTCATGGGCACTATCCTCTTCGGTACCAACTTTGGCCAAGTCGTACGGCGTGGTCTGGTACACATAATAGTTCAACCAGTTCGTGTACAACAACTGCGCGTGGGCGCGCCACGTGGCGCGGGGCGCCTGCGACGGGTCGTCGTTCGGGAAGTAGTGGCGCGGCAAGGGCATGTCGAGGCCCTTCGCCACATCGCGCTCGTACTCGGCCATGAGCGTGTCGGCGTCGTATTCGGGATGTCCGAACACGAAGAAGTGGCGGCTGTCGGTGCTCTTCGCCAGGTAGACGCCCGCTTCGTCGGACACGGCAATCAGCTCGAGGTTGGGGTTCGCCTCGATGTCGGCCGCGTGCACCTCGGTGTAGCGCGAATGCGGCGCGTTGAAGGAGTCGTTGAACCCGCGCACGAGCGGCGACGACGGCTTCACCACCTCGTGGTCGAACACGCCGAAAATCTTCTCCGGCAGCTCGTACTTCGGAATGCCGTAGTGGTAGTAGATGCCAGCCTGCGCGCCCCAGCAGATGTGCAGCGTGGAGTGCACGTTTGTCGCGGACCACGCCATGATGCGCGCGAGCTCGTCCCAGTAATCCACGTCTTCGAAGTCGAGCAGCTCGACGGGCGCGCCCGTGATGATCATGCCGTCGAAGCGCTGGTCTTTGATCTCGTCGAACGTGGTGTAGAACGTGTCGAGGTGCTGTTCGGACACGTTTTTCGCCGCGTGGCTGGCCGTCTGCAGCAGGCTGATCTCGATCTGCAACGGGGTGTTCGACAGCTTGCGCATGATTTGCGTTTCGGTGACGATTTTGGTGGGCATGAGGTTGAGCAGCAGCACCTTCAGGGGGCGGATGTCCTGATGCATGGCTCGATACTCGGTCATCACGAAGATGTTCTCGCCTTCGAGCACCTCGGTTGCGGGCAGGGAGTCGGGAATTCTGATGGGCATGGGACGCTCCTTCGGTTCGCGTGCGACTCGTACCATGATACCTAATAATGCGATGGCCTGGTTATCGCGAAAATCGGGAACGCGTTATCGAGGCTCCCGGTTGCCGCGCATGCGCCAGCCGGGAGCTTCGAGGGGAGGGGGAGTGCGAAGAGGGGAGAGCTCTAGCCCACCTGCGCCAGGCAATCCTCCACGGCCTGCTTGAGCGCGCCGGACGTGACGGTGGCACCAGTGATGGCGTCGAGCGCGGCAACCTCGTCGGCGCTGCTCAATCCCACGAACTTCGCGGGCAGCTGCTCGATGGCCTTCGAGCCGATGCCCTCGGTCTCGTCCTGCGCCATCACTTCCACGGAACCGATCTTCGAGCCGTCCATGGTCACGCGCACCACCACGTCGCCGCCCATGCCGGAGCCGGCTGCCACGTACTGGTTCGCGCCCTTCTCGAACGAGGAAAGATCCACGGAGCCGCCGTCGGTGATCTCGCCCAGCACTGCCGGCGATGACTTCACCGAGCTCAGCGCCTCGTACGTGGGCAGCGGGTCCTTCTCGGCCGCGGCGTTTTTGCCGGCGATGCGTCCGAACGTGATGCACTCGGCGATGTTCGTGCCGCCCTGGTACATGCACACGGTCACGCCGCCGCACTCGCCGGCGCTGTACAGGTGCGGGATGGCGTTGCCGTCGAGGTCGACCACTTCGGCGTTCTCGTTGCGCCGGGGGCCGCCCTGCGTGTTCAGGATGGCGCTCTTCATGGGCATGGCATAGTACTGTTGCCCGTCGAACGCGCGCATGTATTCGGCATCGCGCCCCGCGGTGTAGTCCGTGCCGTTCTGCGCGAAGCTGTTGAAGGCCTCGATGGTTGCGGCGAGCCTCGTGGGGTCGCAGCCCGTTTTCTCGGCCATGGCCTCGACGGTATCGAACGCCATCATCTGGTCGACGTACTTCGCGGGCAGCAGCTCGTCGGCTTCCATCTGCGCTTTCTGCGTTTCATCGAAGACGTACCACATGCGCTCGGGGTAGGTGGGGTTCTCCCAGATGCCGTTGTGGTACATGTGGCCGTGACGCACGATCTCGCTTTCGTTGAGGAAGCGCTCGCCGTCGGCGCCGACGAGGATGGCCGCGCCCGTGTTATTGGCGTTGCGCTGCAGGGTGGAAATCATCACGGCGTGCTCGTCGTCGGCGACGTTCCACGTGGCGCCGCCAAGGCCGAACAGGCCTTCGTACACATCCATGTGCCAAAGATCGGCACCCGCCTTCTGTGCCATGCGAATGCCGTCGCCGGTGTTGAACAAGCCGCCCGCAGGTGCGTAGTTGATCACGTTCAGGTAGTGCTGCACCATGTCGCGGTTGGCCTCGAAGCCGCCGGTGCACAGGCACACGCCGTTGAGCGCGCGCACGTGCATGATCTTGCCATCGCGCTGCACCGTCACGCCGACGATGGTGTTCGTGTCGGGGTCTTGCACGAGTTCGACGGCGGGCGAGTTGTACCACACGTCGATGGTGTCGCTGCGGTCGGCCACCACCTGCTTCATGTGCTTGAACAGGTAGCTGTCGCTCACACCCTGGTGCGTCGCCACGAGCGACATGTGCTCGCTACCGGGCATTTCCGGGTATTCGGGGCTCATGTTCGCGAGCGCCCCCGCATCGTTGAGCACCCAGAATTCCTTGCTGTCCATGTCGAATTCGGTCTCGAGGATTTCGGCCATGTTGGTCACGCCGTCCACGATGGCGTCAAGCACGGGCTCCGGAATCGTGCGACCGCCGCTGAGGCCCTGGTAGTACGCCTTCGTGGTCTGAGGGTCCTGATGGCCCCAGGCGAACATCTGCCCGCATACCTTCGAATTGCCGCCCGCTTCGCCCTCGGGGCACTTCTCGATGATGGCCACCGACGCGTTGCTGTCGGCCGCGGTCTTCGCGCTCACCATGCCGGATATGCCCATGCCCAGCACGACGACGTCGTATTCCGCGTCCCATGCCACGGTGTCGGCGAACGTGTAGCTGCCGCCCGCCTCCGCATTCGCCTTGGCGTTCGCCGGCGCGCATCCTCCCAGCATGCCGAGCGCAGCCAGCCCGAGCCCTCCGGCGGCTCCTCCCAAAAACGACCTGCGTGAAATGGTTGTCATTGCAGCTCCCTTCCTTGTTTTGTTGATCCCTGGGCGCAGAGTAACAAGGACGTTCTTGCGAACACAAATCAAAGTTCTTATACTCTGATTAGGGGAAACTAATAATGCCATATGGGAGCCGGGGATATGAACGACAAACAACTTCGGGGTTTTGTCAGAATAGTTGAATCGGGAAGCTTCACCTCCGCAGCTGACGAGCTGTATATCACCCAATCGGCCCTGTCGCAGCAAATCAAGCTGCTTGAGAAGGACCTCGGATTCGCCCTCTTCGACCATCGAACTCATAAGGCGACGCTCACCGTGGCGGGCCGCGCCTTTGTGCCGCGCGCGCAGCAGCTCCTGGCCCTGTACGGGCGCGCCATCGATGAGGGCGTGTTCCTGCAACGCTCGACGCAGGAGCAGCGGCGCCCGCTCGTGGTGGGCTGCCTTGACGAGCAGTTCCTCAACATTTGGATGGACCTGCACAGTATCATGAAAGCGGCGCATGCGGAATACGAGTCGCTGTCGGTACGCTACGACAGTCGCGACGAGCTGATTCGCGCCCTGCTGAGCGGAGCGTGCCAGCTGTCCATCCAGATGGAAAGCCGCGAATACGAGCGGGCGGGCTTGCTGTTCGTGCCGTTCACCACCATCCACGAAACCGCCCTGTTCGTGGGGCAGCCTGCTGTTGACGGGGAGCGGACGTGCACGGTGGAGGAGCTTTCGCAGTACGCGGTGGCGTTCCACAACAAGCGCGGGCACTGCCTGTACGAGGATGCGCTTCGGCATCATCTTGCCGCGGCCTACCCGATGACCTGTCAACTTGAGCCCGAAGATTTCGGGCGCGCCATCGACAAGGGCTCCGTTGCGCTGCTTATTCCCAGCTTGCAGCTGCCCGAGCGCGCGGCCGCGTATGCCGTGACGCTTGCGTGGGACGCGGGCATTCGGCTGGGCATGGTGATGCCGCCCGAGCCGAGCGAGGTGGCGCGCGCGTATGCGGGCGACATCCAAGACTATTTCGCGCAGCATCCGAGTTTATGGCGATAGCGTCTTGGGAGATAACTTAGTCATAGCAACAACCGATAACACGTTATCGGAAACTCGACGCTACCGGTGGGGAGGGGAACGCCCTTATAATGGGCCGAGCCAAAAACGAATCGATCACGAACCCCATCCCCAAGGAGCAACCCATGAGCGAGTCCATAGCAACCACGTGCGTACAGGGCGGCTACCGCCCTGGTGACGGCGAGCCGCGTCAGATTCCCATCTACCAGTCCACCACCTGGAAGTACGATACGAGCGAGCACATGGGGCGCCTGTTCGACCTCGAGGAGGCCGGCTACTTCTACACGCGCCTCGCGAATCCCACGAACGACTTCGTGGCTGCGAAAATCGCCGAACTCGAGGGCGGCTCGGCGGCCATGCTCACGTCGTCGGGGCAGGCGGCCAACTTCTTCGCCGTGTTCAACATCGCCGGGGCGGGCGATCACGTGGTGGCAAGCTCCGCCATCTACGGCGGCACGTTCAACCTGCTCGCCGTCACCATGAAGCGCATGGGGCTGGAATGCACGTTCGTCGCGCCCGACTGCACCGATGAGGAATTGGAGGCCGCGTTCCAGCCGAACACGAAGGCCGTGTTCGGCGAGACCATCGCGAACCCGGCGCTGTCGGTGCTCGATATCGAGCGCTTCGCCGCGGCTGCGCACGCGCACGGTGTGCCGCTTATCGTGGACAACACGTTTCCCACTCCGGTGAACTGCCGTCCCATCGAGTGGGGCGCCGACATCGTGACGCACTCCACGACGAAGTACATGGACGGCCACGGCGCGAGCGTGGGCGGGGCCATCGTGGATGCGGGGCGCTTCGATTGGAACGCGCATGCGGACAAGTTCCCCGGCCTCACAACGCCCGACGAGAGCTACCACGGCGTGACGTACACCGAGCGCTTCGGGCTGGGAGGTGCTTTCATCACGAAGGCGACGGCCCAGCTCATGCGCGACTTCGGTGCCATCCAGTCGCCGCAGAACGCCTACCTTATCAACCTGGGACTGGAAAGCCTGCACCTGCGCATGGCGCAGCACAGCAAGAACGGTCTGGCGCTGGCCGAGCATCTGGCGGCTCACCCGCAGGTGGCGTGGGTGCGCTACCCGGGCCTGCCGGGCGACGCGTACTACGAGCTGGCGCAAAAGTACCTGCCCGGCGGCGCGAGCGGTGTGGTGAGCTTCGGCGTGGCCGGCGGCCGCGCGGCGGCCGAAACGTTCATGGCGAACCTCAAGCTGGCGCAGATTGCCACGCACGTGGCCGACGCGCGCACCTGCGTGCTGCATCCGGCCAACGCGACGCATCGCCAGATGAACGACGAAGAGCTGGCCGCCGCCGGCATCACGTCCGACCTCATCCGCCTGTCGTGCGGCATCGAGGCCACCGAAGACCTCATCGCCGACGTCGATCAGGCCTTGGCCGCGGTGTAGCGAGCGCCGGGAGCCGACCGATCTTCGCTCGGAAAACACGCCACGGCGCATGAGGCGTGTTCTCCGAGCGAAGATCGGGCTTCGGGCAGCGGCTAGGCGATCACCACCTCGGGATGCGCGCGGTCGACGATCGTGCGCTCGACGATGTGCGCTCCCAGGTAGCGTTCCATGAGTGCGGCGAACTCGTCGAGGGCCGCATCGAGGTCGGCGCGCCGCGCCGGGTCGACGCATTCCATAACCAAAATGGCGTTCTCCGAGTCGTCGGTGAGCGCCGAGCGCTGACCGTCGCGCCAATTCCAGCAGCGGCACACGGCCCCTTCGTCGTCGCGATAACACAGCTCGCCGGGCAGCGTGGGGTCTTCCGCATCCTCGCCGATGGGCAGGAACGCGTCACCGCCCTCGGTGATGCCCAGGCGGAAATCGCCGACGAACGAGTCGATATCCTCGCCGCCCACCGGCAACGCGTACTTGAGCGAAATCGCGTTGTAGATGTCCACCGACGGCGTGATGGACCCCACGGGGTTGCCCTTCAGCACGCGCTTGAGCAGGTTCTCGATGGAGCAGCGCGCGCCCTTCTTCGTCTTGAACTGCTGATACGCTTCGCGCCACACGCGCACCACCTCGTTCTGCGAGATGGTGTTGCTGGTCAGGTGCCGGTCGGCCGCGCGATTCGCCTCGGCAAGCAGGGAGGCGATGGCCGCCGCGTCTTCCTCGGACACGTCTGCGGCGCCCTTGAGCGAGCGGGCGACGATGATGCCGATGGCGGCATCGGGGAACAGCTGCCAGAAGGATTCCTCTGCGATAAACTTGGTCATGTGATTCCTCGCAATCGAAAACGTGAGCCAAATGCGTTACCAAAAGAGTATCGCACGTCAGCCCGTTCGAGTGCCAACCATGAATAAATCGCAATCGGAACGCTATGGTAGGTCAATTGGATAGGACGGGCGTGGTGCGTAGTATGGTCCTCGAGGATGCGAGAGGGATCCGATAGGAGGAGATATGGATAGAAAAAAGCTGTTCACCGGGGTGTCCATCGTGTCGCTGTGCACGGCCATCGGGGTAGTGGGCGCGCTCGTGGGGTGTGCGCCCAGCCAGTCAAAGGCCGAAAGCGGCGCAGCGGAGGCGACAACGCAGGAAGCGGATGCCGCAACTATGGAGGAATGGGGTTCCCGCTACCCGCTCCAATACGGCTCGTACGCGGAAGAAACCATCAAGAGCGGCAAGTACGAAGGCCACTACGCCCTCAAGCAGAAGTTGTTGGCGCCTGCCGTGCGCGTCGAGCGCGCCGATGGACAGACCGATACCAAGCTGGTCAATCCATACGGCACGTACGACGACGGCGAGGTGATCGTCAGCGGCTTGAAGTACGATTCCGCAAGCAAGCAATGGGTGGTCGAAGACAGCCAACTTGACGATTTGTCGGGCACGCGCGAGCGCCAAGGTTGCTTCGCCTGCAAGTCATCCGAGTTCAACACCGTGTACAACGAGAACGGCGCGGGCGTGTTCACCGAGAAGATGACGCCGGAATTCATCGACTCCCTCAACGGCCAAGTGTGGAACTGCGGCACGTGCCACGACGGGGACCCGGCGACGAACGCTCCTGATGCGCAGCTGACGTACTGGACGCAGCTTGCTCGCGAATCGTTCGACCTGCTCGACCCGGGCGAGCGCGTGTGCGGTCAGTGCCACAACTCGCTCGATTACCGTTCGCGCATCACCGATCAGGACGCGATGGATTCGTTCAGCCCCTATCAGTACGGGTTCGACGTGGAGTCGCTGTACCATGCGGCTATGGAAGACGGCATTTACACCGTTGACGAGGATACCGGCATCGAGCTGAGCTGTCTCGACCATCCCGACGTGGAATTTTTGCAGGGCAGCGTCATGGGCGAGCTCGGCCTCACCTGCATCGACTGCCACATGCCCGAAACAACCGACGACGCATCGGGGGCCACGTACACCTACCACAACGCCTCTGCGTCTCCCCTCGAAAACGAGACCGCGTTGGAGTACTGCCTGACTTGCCACGAGAAGCAGGGCATCTCGTCCACCGCAGACATGGTGGACATGGTGCAGGCTAAGCAGGCCGAGGCTGCTGCCACCATTGCCGAGCTTGACGTCAAGTTCGAGGCTGCCTACGCGCTTATCAAGGACGCCAACCAAAATGGCGGCACCGATGAGGCCGTGCTGCAGCAGGCGCGCGACGACTACTCCCTGGCTGAAGCCTACTACCATGCCACCAAGGGCGGGCGCGCCGACGGATCGAAGGTTGTGCACAACCCGATGGCCACGCAGAACTACTACGCTCAGGCCGGAAACCTGCTCGACGGCATTGCGACGAGTCTCGGGTAAGTTCGGACACACGATACCCTCCCTCGCGGAACGGCGCTCCTGCAAGGCGCCGTTCCGTTTTCGGGTGAGGGGGCATTTGCGTGATGCGGGATTCGCCGATAGAATCTCCGCAGGGGATTGGAAGCGCGCCCGCGACGTCGGGCCTCTTCGCGAGGGGGTAGGATGGGACGAACCCGAGGATACAGCATGCGAGGTCTGTCGATGCGGGTGGCCTGTTTGGCGGTGGCCGTGGTGGCCGTCGCTGCCGGCTTGTACCTAGCTTGGTCTCAATCGTCCCAAGAAGATGCTGTTCGCAGCAAGGTGCTGGCCGAGGCGCGAACGCTCAACGTGGAAATGCAGGCCGTGTGGGACTACGTCGACGATGCGCAGACGCTCATCAACGTGAACGACGACGGCTCGTACAGCTTCAAGGGCGTGTACTGCTCCGTCGCCGGAAAGGCCATCGCGAAGCGGTTCACGCGCGATTCCGAAGGCTACGTCATTCGCTACGTGCGCGAGGACCCGCGGTCGAGCACCGATGAGCCCGACGATTTCGAAGCCGAAGCGCTTGAGCGGTTCGAGTCCGGCGAAGCGACTGAGCACTACGAAACCGCAATCGTGGACGGAGAACCCTCGTTTCGCTACTCTTCCGCGCTGGTCATCAAACGCAATTGCCTGCAATGCCACGGCGAGCCCGCCGGCGAACAGGATGTGACGGGCTTTCTGAAAGAGGGTATGGCGCAGGGCGATGTGGCGGGTGCGGTGAGCATGATCATCCCGCTTAGCGTGTACGAGACCGAGGCCCGCTCGGAGCTGATGGGCTCGCTCGCGTTCTTCTTCTGCCTGGCCGCAGCCATTGTGATCGTGGTGGCGTTTGCATTGCGCCGGTGGGTGGCGGTGCCGCTCGAGCGCGCGAACGTGCAGCTGCAAAACGAAAACGAGGAGAAGTCCAACTTCTTGGCCATCATGAGTCACGAGCTGCGTACGCCGCTTTCATCCATCATCGCGTTCACCGACATCTGGGAGCGTTCGGCGGACACGAAGGACCCTGACGAGGCGAAACTCGTTCGCGAGATCAAGGAGAACAGCGTGGTGCTGTTGGGCATGGTGAACAACACCATTGACGTGGCGCGCCTGGAGGCGGGTCGCTTCGAGGTGCAAACCGAGGACGTCGACCTGGTGGACGTGCTGAATGCGGTGTTCGCGGTGGCCGAACCGCTGGCCATCAAGCAGGGCATCGAGCTTGCGAAAGCGGTGGACCCCGATATTCCCGTCATGCGGTCGGACTGGGAGGCGCTGCGCAAGATTATTCTGAACCTTGTCAGTAACGCGCTCAAGTTCACTGAGCCGGGCGGATCGGTTTCGGTGAGCGCCCGGTTGATCGACGGGGGAAGTGCCGTTGCCATCGATGTGGCCGATACGGGCATCGGCATTGCGCCGCAGGACTTCGAGAGCGTGTTCGACAAGTTCAGCCAGGCGACGACGCAGGGAGCCGCTTCGTCAGGTGGCAGCGGATTGGGGCTGTTCCTCGTGCGGAGTCTTGCGGAGAAGCTGGGCGGCTCGGTGCGCATCGCAAGCGTGGTGGGTGAGGGCAGCGTGTTTTCCGTCGTGGTTCCGGTGGTGTCGGTGGAAACGTCCGAGACGGACGAGCTGTCGTGATGAAGGAAAGGGGAGCTCGATGGCGAAGGTGATGTTGGCGGACGACGAGCAAAGTTTGTGCGATGCGCTCGAGATCATCCTGCGGGATGCCGGCTACGAGGTATGCATTGCCCACGATGGCAAAGAGGCCGTCGAGGTGTTTCGCCGCGAGCGGCCCGACGTGGCCATCCTCGATGTGATGATGCCGCGCCTCGACGGATTCGAGGTGTGCGCCGAGATTCGCGACGTGCTTCCTGACACGCCTGTTCTTATGCTGTCGGCGAAGGGCGACATCGTGGACAAAAAGAGCGGTTTTCGGGCGGGTGCCGACGATTACGTGGTCAAGCCGTTCAACGACGAAGAGCTGCTCCTGCGCGTCGAGGCGTTGTTGCGGCGGCGCTCGCGCAGCGACGGCACGGAAGCCCCCGTCCTCATGCGGCGGGTGCAGATCGGCGATTTGACGATTGACCCGCGCCGCTGCGAGGTGTTGGTTGGGGATCGCGTGATCAGCTTGACGCCGAAGGAGTTTCAGATTTTGGCGCTCATGGCCGACAACCCCGGCAAGGTGTTCACGCGGGAAGATCTGATCGAGAACATCTGGGGCGAGGAGTACGAAACGGGTTCCATCAGCATTCCGGTGTACGTGCGCCGCATTCGCGAAAAGATCGAGCGCGACCCGTCGAACCCCGTGTATCTGCAAACCGTGTGGCGGTTCGGCTACCGTCTGGGCGATTGAGCGCCCGCGACTCGGCGGCATGTCCCGGCTTCCCTCAACTCTTGATTGCAGCTGGGGGTTGGGGTGGGTGAGCGGGCGGCGCGCTGGGTATACTGGTCGCACGGAATGCATCGACGCGAAAGGACCACCATGGACATCCAAGCCATCATCGACAAGGTTGTGAGCGAGGCTCAGAACGCCCCTGAGATCGTGCAGGAGCTTATGGCCGATCCGGGCGCAGCCATCGAGAAGGTCACGGGCCACTCGCTGGGCGAGACCGACATCGCCGCGGTGGCCGAGGGCGTGCTGGCGCAGGTGCAGGAAAAGGGCGGCGACATCGTCGACCAGCTCAGCGGCCTGCTGGGCAACATCTTCGGCGGCAAAGAGTAACACCTTCCCGGTGTGCACGATGGGGTCCGTACGCGGAAGCGTGCGGGCCCCTTTTTTCGTGCTGCGGCGAAAAGCAAGCCCCTTTTTCCTCGGGTAGTAAATAGTTTCTAGTCATTCCCCAGGCTCTTGAAGTGCGAGAGTTACATCTGCGAATATGCACGTGAGGACGGGGAAGGGGTTGAAGGGGCCATGGCGAAGCGGCTCATGACGGACGATCATTCGTTGCTGGGCGGTGCCCTGGCCTTGGCCGCGCGCAAGGCGCAGACGCTCGAGTCGCTGGCGGCCGAGCTCGACGTGTCCGTCGAGGACCTCACCCTGTACTGGTTCACCGTCAACAACCTGCGCCGCCTGCAAGGCCACGCCTTGCCGGTGCCCTTCGACACCGCGACGCCCGACGACGGCATCGGTGCGCCGCACACTTCGAACAACTGGTACGCACCCACGTGGCGTCTCGACAAGCTGCTCGAGGAATTCCAGATCAACGAGGGGTTGGCCGTGCACTACGAGCGCATCCTCACCGATCCCGAGGGCGGGCATTTCGAGCTCAACCTGGCCGCGGGCGAAGTGGTGCGCGCGGTGCAGCTGGAAAACGCCGAGCTCGATGCGCCGCAGCTCAAGCGCGTGTGCGTGCAGGCGTGCGAGCCGGTCAACGGCATCGAGCTGCTCGTGTCGAACGCGGGCAAAATCCTGCTCACCGTGGAGGGCTACCGCGATGAGCCCCTTTCGGCAGCCTTCATCGAGCGGCTGTACGCCGACCTCGTGGAGGGCATTTCCATCAAAGAAGTGCGTGAAATCGAGCAATACGAGGCGAACGCGGTTGACGAGCTGCGCGCGAAGACGCTCGAATCGTTCTGCGCGCACCTGTGGGCGCCCGGCAACGGCGCCCTGGGCGCCTGCGCGGCCGATGCCGTGCGCGGCTCCTGCGGCGGCTGCAGCAACCATACCCTGGTGAACGCGCTCATCGCGCTGTACTTCTTCAAGACGTTTCGCCTGTTCCCCGCCGGGAACAACGTGCTGGCGTACCTGCTGTACTTCATCATGCTGCACCGCGAGGGCTACCACTTCTCGGCGCACGTGCCCGTGGTCAAGCTGCTGTACCCGCGCGGCGACGATGCCGAGCGCCGCCATTGCCTGCCGTGCGCGCCCGAGGATCTCGTGGTGGCCTGCGACGGCTACTTCGACTGGACGCGGTTCTTCGAACAGGCGGTGAAGCTCGTCGTCGACGAGCAGCGATGGACCATGACGAAGCTCGACGGCATGGGGCGCCGCCGCGAGCGCTTCCGCGCCATCATCGACGCGGACGAGAGCATGAACTTCCGGCAGAGGGAGGTGCTGCTCGAGGCCATCCTCCACAGCAACGCCGAATTCACGTACGGCATTCACGCGCATCGCTACGACGTGTCGTACCCCTGCGCGCGCAGCGACTTCGCCCGCCTGCTCGATCAGGGGTTCCTCCGGCAGCATGACGACGGCATCCGTCACTTCTTCGTGGCGTCCGACAACTTCCCCGACGTGTTCCTCGCCTACCTCAAGGAGCATTGCGCCGAGGCGTTCTCCCGCTACTACGACGAGGACGGCTCGCTGCGCGACGCGTTCAAGAGCCCGGACGACATCGCCTCGGAATACAACAGGGACGTGGGCTTCTACGAGAAGTCGCTGTTGGACAAAACGTACATCGAGCATTACGACTACCGCCGCACGCCCATCGCCGACTGGGACGGTCCTCAGCGGCGCGGCAGTGCGGAAGACGAGTGATTCACCGGGAGAAAGGAGAGGAGTCAGGGGGAGTTCGCGTCACATTCATTGCAAAGGAGGGTCAATGAAAGACAACGCAGGGGAGCGCACGTCCGTGCACGCTCCGCATCGAGTGAAAGCGCTGGTGTTCCTGGTCACGGTTGCTGTGGTCATGGCGTTCGCGGCCTGGGGATGCAGCCCGAAGGCAAGCGACGGGGCCACATCCGCCGACACGAGCACGAAAACCGAGAGTGCCGACAAGGCGACCGGCGCGAAGGCCGGCGACGGCACCGACGAGCTGTCCGCGTTCAGCGGCTTCCCGACGGAGGGCCGCTTCGTCGACAACGTGGCCGCGCTGCCCGGCTTCTACAAGAACGCCGAGAAGAACGAAGCGAACGCGAAGGCCGAAACGCCGCGTCGCTACACCGACCGCAACGGCAACCTCGTGCAGCCGGTTCCCACGGATGAGCTGGGGTGGAACAACACGTACCTCGACGCTGACAACCGCGGGTGCACCTCGTGCCACACGCTGGAGAACGCGCTGATGAGCCTGCCCACGTACCATCGCCTGATCTTCTTCGGATATCCCACCGAGCAGAGCTATCAGAACTGCATCGCGTGTCACTCCGACTCGTACTCGGGGCACAAGCTGGCCGACGCCATCCACACGCTGCACATGAACAGCACCATGTTCGTGAGCGACGACGAGGGCACCTGTCAGTCGTGCCACTACATCAACCCCGATACCGGCGTGTTCGACCGCTGGGACGAGGTGAAGTACAACCTGTACAAGGGCATCACCGACGTGCCGTCCGACGAGCTGAAGGCCTCGGTCACGTACGACCAGACCACGCTCACGCCGGCCGAGAACCGCATCTTCAAAACCGTCAAGGACGAGCCGAGCGAATGGCTCACCGACGACACCAAGGTGGACACGTCCATCTACGAAAACTGGGTCATCTCCATCGACGGTGACTGCGAGAACCCCGTCGAGATGACGCTGCCCGAGCTTGAGCAGCAGTTCGGCACCGTGAAGCAGATCATGAAGATGGACTGCACCATCAACGGCGTGGGCCAGGCCACCATCATGCAGAGCGAGGTGGAAGGCATCCCGCTCAAGGCCATCATCGACTACGCGAAGCCGAAGGCGGGCGCCAACGTGGTGAGCCCCATCGGCAGCGACGGGTACGACTACGCGCAGATGGGCATCGACTGGCTGCTGGAGAACGACGCCCTCATCGTGACGAAGATGGACGGCGAGCTGCTGGCTCCCTCGCAGGGCTACCCCTGCATGATCTGGGTGTACAAGACGTCCGGCGGCAACTTCACGAAGCGCATTTCCAACCTCACGTTCATGACGCTGCCCGAGGACAAGATCGACGCGCAGCTGTACGTGGGCCAGTTCACCGACGACCGCACGGGCGAAATCTACTCCAAGCCCAACAGCGGCATCCTGAACTATCCCACCGGCATCGTGCTGTCGGGCGAAGAGGCGAAGACCGTGCACCTCGAGGGCTATGCCGACGCGTGGGACGAGCCCATCAAGAAGATGGAATTCTCCTTCGACCACGGCGCGACCTGGACGGTTGTCGATACGCCTGACAATAATGCGGATTTCTGGACGTATTGGCGGATGGACTTCACGCCGCCCTCGCCCGGCGCGTATCTGCTGGACATCCGCACCACGAGCGTGACGCCCGAGGGCGCCGACCGGGTGTGCCAGTACGACACCCAGTTCATGTTCACGGTAGAGTAGGGGGTACGATGATGAAAACAACGACGCAGTACGGTCGTGCCACGCTCTCTGCCCTCGCCGGATTCACCATGGTGGCGTCCATGGCCGCAACGCCGGTGGTGGCGTTGGCGGGCGAGCCTGCCACCGATGGCGCGGCGGCTGCCGGCGGTACCGAGGCGCCCGCGCAGGACGCTGCGGTGGAAAGCCCGCAGGTCATGCCGGCCGACGTGGAGGGCACGTTCGCGTACGACCAGACCACGCTCACGTCCAACGACGTGATCAAGACGTTCTTCCAGCGCGTGTCGCAGGCCATCTGCGGCGCGACGGTGCCCCTCGTGGCCGACAATCCGCTGGGATGGCAGCTGTCCGTGACGGGCGACGTGGAGTCGGCGTTCACGGCTTCGGTGGGCGACCTTGCGAACGAGGAATCGGTCAACAAGGTGATGACCTGCACCTGCGGTGGCAACCCTGCGGGCGGGCGCGCCATCATCACCGCGGATGTGAAGGGCATTCCCGTGGAGCACCTGCTGTCGCGTGCCGGCGTGTCGGCGGAAGCGAACGCCGTGACGTTCGTATCGTCCGACGGGACGCAGCAAACGTTTCCGCTGGGATACGTGGTGGGGCGCCATGCAGTGCTCAGCTACGAGATCAACGACGAGGACCTGTCGGCCTCGGTCGGCGGCAACAACCAGCTGTGGATGACGAAGACGCCGGCCAACTACTTCGTGCGCGACGTCGTGCAGATCGTGGTGTCCACCGAGGCGGAGGCGCCCGAGGCACCCGGCGTTGCCGACGAGCACCCCAACAGCCCGAATGCGGGCGTGCTTGCGGGGACGCAGGACTAGGAGGCGCGCCATGATCTCGCGCATGCAGGTTGACGTGGGCAAGCCCGTGACGTTCAGCGGCTACGCCGAAGACTACGGCAAGCAGATCGTGTCGGTGCAGTTCTCGCTGGACAACGGGGCGCATTGGACCACGTACGACGTGTCCGGGTCGGCGTCCGAGCTGTGGGTGCACTGGACGTTCTCGTACACGCCGCACGAGCCGGGGTTCTACCGCCTGCTCGTGCGCTCGGTGAACGACGAGGGCGCGGCAAGCCCCCTCGCCGACGTGGCCGAATTCACGGCTGCCTAGCGTTTTGAAGACGGCCCGGGGCGTGTCCCCGGGCCGCCTGCTTTTGACCTTAAACCATGGGTTAACCCCTCATTTACCATAAATCCTTGCTGCGCTGCTACGGGGGGGGGTATACTGTATTTTATGAGCGAACTGCTTTTTGATATGGTGACCGAATCCGAGATCCCGGCAGGGCTTGCCCGAGTGCGATACGCGGCGGACGCCATCGAGCCGCTGTACGCGAACGACGAATTCTTCGCCTTGCTCGGATACCGCCGCGACGGCGCGGACCGGTTCTATCCCCTCGACATTGTGCAATCGCGCGGGTGGCGCGCGTTCTGCGACGGCCTGCACGAACACGTCGGTGCCGGCGAGCGCGATTTCGAGATCGAAGTGAACCAGGAGACGGCCACGGGAGCTTTGCTGTGGACGCTGGCGCGCTGCCGCTACGATGCCGAACGCGCAACGGTGACATGTCTCGTGCTCGACGTGAGTTCGTGGGTTGCCACGTCCGAGCGCCTGCGCATGAGCGAGGACGCGTTTCGCATTGCCGCCCAGATGAGCGGCAAGAACATCGCCACGTACGACCTGGCCACCCGCAGCCTCACCATGCAGGGCGCTGTGCAGGGGTGCCTGACGGCGCCGGCGTGCATACTCAACGTGCCCGACAGCCTTCTGGCCGACGGCATGGTGGCGCCGGAGCATATGGACAGCATGATGCAGCTGTATCGCGATATGCAGGCGGGCGTGCCGCGCGGGTCGACGATGCTGCGCATGAGGGACTACGACACGCGGTGCCTCCGCTGGTTTCAGGTGGACTACTCGCTCGTGTTCGACAGCGAGAACCGGCCGGTGTACGCCGTCGTCGCGTTCGGCGACACCACCGAGCAGCACGAGCGCGAACTCGAGCAGAAGGTGCGCGCCGAGCGCGATGCGCTCACCGGCGTGTTGAATCGCGCCACGTTCGAGGGTGCCTGCGAGCGGCTTATCGAACATGCGGAATCCGACCATCATCACGCGCTCATCATGGCCGACCTCGACCGCTTCAAGATGACGAACGACCAGTACGGCCACGTCATGGGCGACCGCGTCATCATGGAATCGGTGGCGGGCATGACAAGCGCCGTGCGCGACGACGACCTCATCGGACGCGTGGGCGGCGACGAGTTCATGGTGTGTTTGCGCGGCATCTCGTCGCGCGCGGTGGTGGAGGCTATCGCGCAGCGCATGTGTGTTGCCGTGCGCGAGGCCACCGACGCCGACGCCGATCAGCACGGGCCCGTGTCCATCAGCCTGGGCATTGCGATGTATCCCGACGACGGCACCACGTACGAGGAGCTGTACCGCAACGCCGACAAGGCCATGTATCGCGCCAAGCGCCTCGGCGGCGGCTCGTACGCGTTCTTTTCCGACGACGCGGCCGTGTCCTCGAGCGCGTGCGGGAGCGGGGTTGGCGCATAGCTGCACTCCCTGCGGCTATGCGCCAACCCCGGATACCCTGCTTTTCGCGCTCGCTACTCCCAGCCCGGTTTCCCCACGCCGCCCTGCTCGATGGTGTCGAGCAGCCCCTGCCGATCGAACACGCCCACCTTGCGGTAGATATTGCTCACGTGGTGCTTCGCCGTGCCCTGCGCGATGGACAGCTCGTCGCAGATGTAGCGCACCGTGCGCCCGCGGGCCAGCAGCACGAGCACCTCGGCCTCGCGGTTCGTCAGGCGGCACATCTGCGCGATGGCGGCGCACTTCTGCTCGAGGCTCGCGTCCACGGCCTCGGCGCGCGATGTGGCGTACAGCTTCTGCACGTCGGTTTGCGTGAAGAACAGCATGCCCACCAGCACGAGCGCCAGCACCCCGACAAGGAACACCTCCGAGCGCACGGCCTCGGACCAGGCTGCGGACTGCAGCAGGTTGTCGGCCGCGAACGACCCGATGAGCGTGCCCGTGCGCGCACAGAGGATGACCAGGCCGAACGACAGCGCCACGGGGATGCGCCCGCGAAACGCCACGTCGGTGGACACGAGCATCATGAACATATCGAGGCAGTACACGCCCATGATGACGAGCCCCGCGCCCAGGAATTTGATCGACGAGGGCAGCAGCAGAAGCAGGATGAGCCCGGCCACCATGGCCGGGATGACGGGACGGTACAGCGCGATGGGCTCCGCGGATGAGGGCGCCACCACCATGGACAGCGTGATGGCGGCAAGCGTGCCGCCGGCCAGCAGCAACGTCTTCGCCATGAAGCTGTCGTCGCCCGCGCCGAACGTGTTCACCATGCCCTGCGACGCGCCGTACACCACGCTGATCACGAGAATGCACGCGAAGATGCGCCCGACGGGAATGCTGCGCACGTCGAGCGGCAGCACCGAGGGCTCGCGACGCGGCTCGCGCTTGCACGCCACGAGCACGACGGCCGACACGATGGGCAGCGCCGCGGTGAAGGCCACGGCCGCCGGGCCGGGCAGCGCGTAGGCGATGAAGAACAGCACGAACGCGAACGTGTACGACACGTACAGGTGACGCCCCACGCGGCCGGTGGCCAGCGCGCTCCACAGTTCGCCCCACATGATGAGCAACAGCGCGTTGCCCAGCGACAGCGACACGGTGCCGGCGAGAAACCATGCGAACCCGAACGCGCCCGAGCCGAAGGTGAGGGTGACGGGCAGGGCCACCGTGCCGACGGCGGTGAGGCCGCCCGCGGCGACGAAGCAGGCCGGGTGCGCGAGGAAGGGCGACAGCCGCCGCGACAGCGCCACCACCACGAGGTAGCCCACGGTGGTCAGCACGAGCACCCACAGCGTGGTGTTGCCCGCAAAGGGGTAGCGGTCGGTGGTGGGCAGCAGCACGTCGGTGCACATGCTGATCATCCACCAGGCTTGCCAGAATCCCAGCCCCAGTAAGCGCCAGCCGGAAAAGCTCGCGCGCTCGTCGCCTCGCTTCGTGTGCATCGGTGATCCTCCCCATTCCGCATCCCTCGTTGCGTGTCTTCAAACCTAACAAACCCGGTCAGCGAGCGCAAGCGGGAAGCCGGGTAACCGGTATGGGCCACAGTGGCCCATGTTGGGGTTTCCGGCGAACATGGGCCACTTCGTTGGATGCGCTACCGCGCTTGATCGGGCACGATGCAGGCAGAGCGAAGCGAGGGACTTCGCATGAGGGTTTCGCATGAACGGTATCAGGTTCATCACGACGAACGGAGGGGTTATGAACGAATTCACGAAGGGCGGGTTGTCCCGCCGCGCATTCCTCGGCTTGGGTGCGACGGCTGCGGTGGCGGCGGGCGCGGGCCTGGCGGGATGCTCGCCGGCCGCAAGCGCAAGCGGCGACGCGAAGGCCGACGCCGGCAGCGCCGCTGCCTCGGGCGACGCGCAGTACGCCTGGGAGGTGGTGCCCGAGCCCATCACCGACATCAAGCAGACGGTGGACACCGACATCCTCGTCATCGGCGCCGGCCTGGCCGGGTGCGCGTGCGCCGCGGCGGCGGCCGAGAAGGGCGGCAAGGTGACCGTCGTCGAGAAAACGTCCAGCTGGAACGGCCGCGGCGGCGGCTTCGGCGCCATCAACTCGCACTACATGGACGAGCTGGGCATCAAGGTGGACAAGGTGAACGCCAAGCAGCACTGGATTGCCCAGTGCGCCAGCCGCGCGAACGAGGACATGATCGTCAAGTTCTTCAACAACTCTGAAGAAGCCTCGAACTGGCTGCTGGCGAAGGCCGAGGCCATCGGCGGCTCGGCTATGGTGGGCGCGTTCTACAGCCACGACGACGTGTACGCCGAGCAGCCGGGCTACCACATGCTCATCCTGCCCGAGGATGCGGGCCTCACCTCGACGGGTTTCGCGGGCGCCGAGCTGTGCTACAACGACGCCGTGAAGGACGGTGCCGAATTCGTGTTCGATTCTCCCGCCGTGCAGCTGGTGAAGGACGGCAGCAAGGTGACCGGGTGCATCTGCGAGGGCAAGGACGGCTACGTGCAGTACAACGCCGCGAAGGGCGTGGTGCTGTGCACGGGCGACATCGGCGGCGACGCCGACATGTGCAAGGCGTACGCTCCCGTGTGCGCCGAGTACGGCCAGCCGCGCAGCCAGTACACGCCCGTCGGCGCGAACACGGGCGACGGCCATAAGATGGGCATGTGGGCCGGCGCGCAGCTGCAGGACCTGCCGCTGCCCACGATGATGCACCCGCAAGCGTTCTGCTGGTTCCACGGGCCGTTCCTGTTCGTCAACGACAACGGCGAGCGCTTCATGTGCGAGGACACGTGGGTGCAGGGCAAGTCGCTGGCCATCAACCGTCAGCCGAACGGCGAGGCGTGGTCCATCTTCGACGCGAACTGGCAGACCGATCTCGTGAACGGCCTGCCCTACGGCGGCGGCATGTTCTGGGATTCGTTCCGCCCCTACGGCAGCGACGTCTCGCTTGCACCCGCGTACTTCGAGACGCAGATTCCCGAGTACATCAAGCAGGGCATCGCCTACGAGGCCGACACGCTCGACGACCTCGCGAAGCAGATCGGTTGCGACGCCGCCACGTTCAAGGCAACCGTCGAGCGCTACAACGGCATGTGCGAGGCGGGCGAGGACACCGATTACTACAAGAAGCCCGTGTTCTTGACGCCGGTGAAGGAAGGCCCGTTCTACGCGCTCAAGGTGGGACCCGCCCTGCTCACCGTGGTGGGCGGTCTGCGCACGAACGTCGACTTCCAGTGCCTCGACGCCGAGGGCGCGCCCATCGACGGCCTGTACGCGCTGGGCAACGTGCAGGGCGACATCACCGCGGTGGACTATCCCATCAACGTTGCCGGCAACTGCCACGGCCGCTGCATCACCTACGGCTACCTGCTGGGCCACGAGCTGGCCGAAGCGTAGGGCCGCCGCGCCGCGAGCCGCGAGCCGCAACCGAGCACCCATCCCGAGCCCTGCGCCCCCTCCCTCCCGGCGCAGGGCTTTCCCCGTATGTGGCAAGTTTTTTCGCGATTGCGGGGTTTCGGCCGCGTTTTCGTCCCGATTTCGACGCAGCGGCACTGAGCGCCGCGCAAAACACCAGGTCGCGATATTTCGCCGGGCGGCATTCCCCCGCAATTCCCCGCAATCGCGAAAAAACTTGCCATTTGAGGGCCATCCGGCGATCCGGCCACCGGGATCTGGCCACCAGCGATCCTGCGGAATGTTTCACGTGAAACATTTGTTCTTGCCGCGCGCCACGCTCCATCCTCTTTATGCAGATCGCGCGCAACGTCGAGGTTTCCCGTTGACTTCTGGGGAAGTGCCCGTATACAATGCAAAGGTTCGCTTTCGAAAGCCCCGTGCATGCAGTGAGAGGCGGAAGCGCAAACAAGGGAGTCCAGACCTGAAGTTGCGCGTCGGCGTAGGAACCCGGCATCCGATTGACCTGCACTTTTGAAACCGATCATTCGCCGCATCGCGGTCGGCCCGGCATCGTTCGAGCCGCCAACAGGCGACGGAGACCCGCCCCGCACGGCGGGGTAGGACAAGATTTTTGGAGGAAGATAAGTGAAGACGTATTACGCGAAGCCCAACGAAGTTGAGCGCGAATGGGTCTTGATCGACGCTGAGGACCAGGTTCTCGGTCGCGTCGCTGCCAAGGCCGCTCAGATTCTCAAGGGCAAGCACAAGCCGACGTACACGCCGCATGTCGACACCGGTGACTTCGTTGTCATCATCAACGCGGACAAAATCCGCGTGACGGGCAACAAGGCTCAGGCGAAGAGCTACTACCGCCACAGCGGTTTCCCCGGCGGGCTGAAGTCCGAGACCTTCGAAGAGGCCATGGCCAAGCATCCGGAGCGCGTCATCGAGCATGCCGTCAAGGGCATGCTGCCGAAGAACACGCTCGGTCGCGCCATGGGCAAGAAGCTCAAGGTGTACACCGGTGCGGAGCATCCGCACATGGCTCAGCAGCCGCGCGAGATCAAGATGGAGGGTTAACCCATGGCAGGTGAAGCTTTGTACTATGGCACCGGCCGTCGCAAGAACGCTGTCGCTCGCGTGCGCCTCGTTCCCGGCACCGGCAAGGTTACGATCAACGGTCGCGAAGCGCTGGCCTACTTCGGCCGCGAAGCGCTCGTGAACTACGCGCTGACCCCGTTCAAGGTCACGGACACGACGGATCACTTCGACGTCATCGCCACGCTCAACGGCGGCGGCATCTCGGGTCAGGCCGGCGCTCTGCGTCACGGCATCTCCCGCGCGCTGCTGGCTGCCGGCGACTATCGCGGCGAGCTCAAGAAGGCCGGCTACCTCACGCGTGACTCCCGTATGGTGGAGCGCAAGAAGTACGGTCTGAAGAAGGCCCGCAAGCGTCCGCAGTTCTCGAAGCGCTAGGATCGCATTCGCGAACAGCACGTTTTCTGCAAAGCCCGTCTCCTCGGAGGCGGGCTTTTTTGCGCCCTGGCGAGGGGGTTGCTTCCGGTAGTTACTTTGAAGTGCGTTATTGCATCACCCGTTTTTCCTGTGGATACTAGGACTAAAGGAGCGCTTCAAAAGGAAGCGATGCTATTGGATTTGCCAGCTCGGTGATCCTCCGCCTTCTCTATAATCAAGCACGCTGTCCGTCGGATCGCTCGTTTAGGGAAGTAGGTCGTATGCTCGAGAAAATGGATGATTTAACCTCATGCTCGTTATCGTATGTGGCTTCGATATTGGGAGGTAAATGGAAGCCCTTTATCGTGTGGTACCTGAGCATGGCTTCCGGCAAGAGAGCGCGCTATAGCGAGCTGAGAAAAAGCATTCCGTATGACATCTCGCACAAGATGTTCAGCCAGCACCTCAGCGAGCTTGAGCAGGTGGGCATTATCGAACGCATCGTGGTGGAGGTCAAGCCGCTGCGCGTCGATTACCTGCTTACGCGCAAGGGTGTCAGCTTCGCGAACGTCCTCTATTTCATACGCGACTGGGGCGCCGCGTACGGAGGGTTCTCCGCGGAAACGCTGCTGCGCACGAAGGGCACGATGGGCGATGGCGTGCTGGTGTACGACACGGCAAGCGATGACCCTCACGAAGGGGCCGGTGAGCGCATCATCTGGCAATTCGATCCCACGGCGTTCACCGTGCGTGGCAGTACGTGCGAAGGCGATTGCGCGCAGGACGAATAACGAGCGAGCAAACGCCGCATCCGTTTCGTGCGCCCTTCATCAGGTTGCCGTCTCACTTCCAGGTAAGAAAGGCACTTTTAAGTGCATTCTTGCACCCTTCTCCGCTCGTCAAGAGAATACGAGGTAGGAACCGCATCTCGAAGTGACCTGCGGTGCAAGGACTGGGGCACATTTTGGAAAGGGTGATCGGCATGATTTCGAGAATCAACTTGCTCAAACGCAAAGAGGGTCTGACCGAGGAAGAATTCGCTGCGTATCTGACGCACGAGCATGCAGCGCTTCTGGGCACGATGCCGCTTCTGAAGGGCTGCGATACGAACGTAGTGGTGGACAACGAGCAGCGTTCGCCGTTCGACCGCGGCTCGACGGAGATCGACGGCTACACCGAGATGTACTTCGACAGCTATGGCGATATGGTGCGCGGTATGGCTGCCCTCGAAGATGCGCTCGCGGCGGATTACGCGCAGTTTGCCTCGTCCGACATTCCGGCGCTCGTGGCGGTGAAGAAGGTGGACACGCCGGTTCCCGCTTTCCTGGAAGACGTGAAGCTGATCAAGCGCATGTCGTTCCTTGGGCGCAAGGACGGCGTGAGCGCGGCGACGTTCCAGGACGAGTGGTGGCAGATGCATTCTGCGCTGGTCAAAACTATGACGGGTTACGCTGGCTACAATCAGAACCTGGTCATCGACCGCATCGTGCAGGGAGAATCGGTGCCGTTCGAAGAGCTGCCCATCGAAGGCGTAGTGGAGTTCTGGTTCGAGAACATGAAGGCGTTCGACGAGTGCTACGGCACGCCGGCCTTCAAGCGCACGGGCGCGCATGGGGCGGAGTTCATCGACAATATCACAACCTATCTCGTGGAGTCGCAGCCCATCGCGATGACGCAGGCCTAGTCGATCCTCAGAGTGGCGCGCTCATGTTGAGCGCGCCACTCTACCGGGGGTTTCGAACATGATCGTCTCGGGCTTTTCAGGAGAGGGGATATCACATGGCGACAACTGCAAAGAAAAAGACTTCGTTAGCACGGGCCGTGTTCTCGGGGAGTCTTGGGAATATGCTGGAGTGGTTCGACTACGGATTGTACGGGTATTTCGCCGTCATCATTTCCAGGGATTTCTTCGTATCCGACGATCCCATCGTGGGACTCTTGCTGAGTTTCCTGGTCTTCGGAACGGGCTTTCTCGTCCGTCCCATCGGCGGCATTTTGATTGGCGCGTATGCCGACAAGCACGGAAGAATCAAAGCGCTCACCCTCACCATCATGTGCATGGGCATTTGCACCATGTGCATGGGTTTGTTGCCCACGTACTCGCAGGTGGGCATCGCGGCACCTATCCTGTTGACGGTGCTGCGTCTGCTGCAAGGTTTGGCGACGGGCGGAGAATTCGGCTCTTCCCTCACGTTCATCGCGGAGTATGGAACGCCGAACAACCGCGCCTTCCTGGTGAGCTGGCAGCCCTTCAGCGTGGGGTGCGGTCTGCTGGTGGGCTCTGCGGCGGGGTTGCTCATCACCACGGTGCTGCCTGAGGCGGCGCTGTACGATTGGGGATGGCGCATACCCTTTATCTGCGGAATCCTGATTGCGATTTACGGCGTCCACATGCGCAAGAACGTTCCCGACTCGCCCGAGTTCCTCAAAATGAAAGAGGAGACGAACGAGGCGGAAGAGCCGCATACGCCGGTGAAGGATCTGTTCCTGCTCTACAAAAAACCTATCCTGACGGTGATGGGGCTGCTGGTTGGCTCGAGCGCAACCTACTACCTGCTCATAACGTACATGCCAACCTACATTTCGCAGTTCATGCACACGTCGCTATCGAGCGCCTTCGTGGTGAACACGTCGGTCATCGCGATCAACCTGCTTTTGTGTCCCATCGTGGGCAAGCTCATCGACAAGGTGGGAAGGCGGAAGTGCCTCATCATTGGCTGCCTCGGGTTCCTCATCTTGTCCTATCCGGTGTTCGCGCTGCTGATTCAGCAAACCGACGCCGTGGTGATGATTGCTTTGCTGGGGGTGCTCATCGTGTTCCAGACGATTCTCGCGGTTGCCATCGCGGTTGTTTCGGCTGAGGTCTTTCCCACCAAGCTTCGCAACAGCGGCATCGGCTTTTCCTACAACCTTGCCGCGGCGATCTTCGGCGGTTTGGCGCCGCTTGCTGCAACGGCGCTCATCGCGGCCACGGGGAATCAGCTGTCCATCACGTACTTGATTTTGGGCTCTATCCTCATCACGTTCTTGACCACGGTGTTCCTTTTGAAGGGATTCTACGCCAAGGGCAAGTAAGGGAGCTATCCGGTGCGGGGAGCGCGGGAGGGCGTCATCTTCCGAGCTCCCCGTCCTTCGAGATGTCGGTCAGGTGGGAGTGGGCCGAGAGGGGCGGCATGGGAAGTCTCTTTCGCATGATGAGATGCGTGGCCACCTTCTGGTTGGGCGTTAGCTATATCGCGAACGCGTTTCTGAAGGTGCCGCTCGTCGACGATCTAAACGTGGCGCTGATGGCGGCGGTTGTCGTGCTGAGCCTGGTGGCATCGACGGGTTCGTCGCGGATGATCGGGGCCGTGCTGCTTTCGCTCGGCATCGCCGTGCTGGTGTATGCGCACGCGCCCCTCGACATGTGGAAGCAGGCATTGCAGGAGAATGCGTATCTCATCGTCATGTTCATCATGATTCCGCTGCTGGGGATTCCGGTTCAGCACGGGGGATACAGCGACTCGTTGCGCGAGGTGTTCGTCCGGTACGCGCACACCAACACGCGCTACTATGCGGTGGTGAGCGGCATGGCGGCCTTGATTGGCGTGCTGTTGAGCATTGCGGCGGTTCCGCTGACGTACGAGGTGTCTCGAGCGAGCGGCCGCAGCGAGAACAAGAAGCTTTTGAGTACGGCTCTCAGCAGGGGGTTCACCACCTGCATGATATGGGCGCCGACATCGGCGACCATTGCGTTGGTGGTTCAGGTGACGGGCGTCGACTGGGTGGCCTTCTTTCCCTTCGCCCTCGCGTGTGCGGTTGTTGCCGAAGCGGTGGGAGTCCTCATGGCCGACAAGCGTCCTTCGCAGGTGGTGGACGAGCCAGTGGGGGAGTTCGATCTGCGAAAGGGCATGGAGCTCTGCGTGTTCGGCTTTCTGCTGATCGCTTTGGTCATGGTTGTTTCTCGGTTCGGCGGGCTCTCGATCATGCTGGTTGTTGCCATGGCGTCGCTCGTGTGCCCCGTCGTATGGATGACGCTCATCGGGCGATTTCCCACCTACGTGCGGGAGTTCAGGGACGAGTACGTCAAGAAGAAGCTTCCTCAGGTGAAGAACCAAATCGTGCTGTTCGCCGGGGCGGGGCTGTTTGCGCAGAGCATCGGGTATTCCCATGGGGGCGATGCCCTGGCCGGGGTTCTCTTGCAGCTCGCCGGGCAAAACGTGGTGGTGCTCACCGTTGTCATCGTTGGCATCACGCTTGCCACTTCGGCCGTTGGCGTGCACCCCATTGTGGTGATTGCCGTGGTGGGCGGGGCGTTGAGCGCCGCGGAGTGCGGCGTGACGCCCATCTACTTGGCGCTTGTGTTCTCGATCAGCTGGGCGATGGGCAACGCACTGTGCCCTGCGTCCGCGAACGTCATAGCCGTTGCCGACATGGTGGGGCAATCGCCCGTCAAGGTTGGCTTGCGGTGGAACGGGCCCTACGTGCTGGTGGCGACAACCGTGTTGGTTGCGGGACTCACCTTCGCGCGCATGGCTGGACTGTTTTAGGTGCGTTGGCCAGGGGGTATCGCTTACTTTTTAGTGCCCTGGTGACTTTAAAGTGCGTTATTGAGGCCGGTTTGGAATACCCATAGTATGCGGTTTGAAAGGTTCGCGAACCGCAGGGGGATCGTCGAAGCGCGTTGCTCGTTCGAACGCTCGATTCAGGGAGGATGGTCGTCATGATCAGCAGATGCGGATTGATGCAGAAAAAAGAAGGCATGGGCATGGAGGAGTTCAAGGATTACTGGCTGAACGTCCATGGACCCATCGCAAGCACGATGGCGAATTTGCGCCAGTACGATCAGCATGTCGTGGTTGAAAACGAGCATCGCTCTGCTTGTGCTCAGGGCCCGGTGATGATCGACGGATACTCCGAGCTGCAATTCGACAGCTACAGCGACATGGTCGAGGGCGTGGCGTCGCTGCATGGTGAGGGAGCGAACGACGTTCCGATGTTCGCCAATCCTCACTGCCCGATTCTCGTGTTGACCAAGCGCACCGTCATGAAGATTCCCGCGTACTTGCAGGGGAAGAAGCTCATACAGTGCGTGTCGTTTCTGGGTCGCGCTGACGGCGTGAGCTCCGAGCGCTTCGCCAAGGAGTGGTGGAACATCCACGACCACCTCGTGCGCACCATTCCCGGATGCGTGGGCTGCAACCAGAACCTCGTCATCGACCGCATCGACGGCGGCGTCTCCGTTTCATACGACGAACTGCCGGTTGAGGGCATGGTGGAGCTGTGGGTTGAAACGCCCGAGGCGCTCGACGAGTTCTATGCGTCGCCGGAGTTCGCACGCGCGTCCGTGCACCGCGCGGAGTTCGTTGGGGCGATCAATACCTACCTGACCGAAACCTACCCGGTTGCCCTGCCTTCCGCCTAAGGGTCGAGCATCTGTTCGCGCACGACACAACGTTTAGTACCGAAGCAAGAGGAAAAGGATTGAAGATATGAGAGCGTATGAGAAGTTGCTCGAGCCGATTACCGTCGGCACGCATCAATGGCGAAACCGCATGGTCAAGGCGCCGTCGTCCGCGATGTCGTGGGACCCGGGCCAGTTCTGCAATGACCGCATCATCGGCCTGTACGACGCGATTTCCAAGGGCGGTGCGTCGGCCATCATCTTGGGAGGCATGATCTGCGACGATCCCGCCACCCTGATCGACGATGCCGACGGCGGCGTCTACACCGTGGAAACCTACCCGCTCGGCGGCCTGTACGACGACAAGTTCATCCCCGGTCTTTCCCGGTTGGCCGATGCCGTGCATGACAACGGGTGCGAGCTCATCGCGCAGATTTTCCAGAACGGCGCCGCCATCAAAACCAAGGGCGGGGCATGGTGCTCGTCGACGCTGAGCGCCGAGGAGCTGCCGAGCCCCGAGCCGTACTGCAACCCTACGCGCGGCCTGTCGCTCGAGGAGATCGCGGCGTTCAAAGAGCGCTATTTCGCCGCCGCGGAGCGCGCCAAGAAGGCCGGGCTCGACGGTATCGAGGTGCACGCGGCAAACGGCTACTTCCTGCTGAGCTTCGCGTCTCGCGTGTGGAACCATCGCGACGATCAGTACGGCTGCCAGTCCATCGAGAACCGCACGCGCCTTGCGTGCGAGATCATCCGTGGCGTGAAGGAGCGCTGCGGCGAGGACTTCATCGTGGGCGTGCGCACGAACGGCCAGGAATTCGGCCATCCGGACGCCATCACCATCGAAGAGGGCGTCGAAATTGCGCAGAGCTACGATGCCGCCGGTGCCGACTACATTAGCGTGACAGGGTACGGCTACGGTCCCGTTCCCATGCAGTTCGCGGTTGATTACTGGATGTATCCCTCGCCCGACGAGGACATGAAGCAGTACCTCGATCGCCTCGACGGCGAGGGCCTGGTGGTTCCGCCCGCCGCCGCCATCAAGCAGTCGGTATCGGCTCCCGTGTTCGGCGTCGGGTTCGCCACGCCCGAGAAGGCCGAAGCCGCGCTTGAGAAGGGCGCTATCGACCTGGCCATGTTCGCTCGTGGTTTGTGGGCCGACCCCGACATGCCCAACAAGCTTGCCGAAGGGCGCCCGCAGGATATCCGCCGCTGCAACCATTGCGCGACGTGCGACGAGCTGCACATGAACGCGACGCCCCATCGCCGTTGCCGCGTGAACCCCGCGTTTTTGCAGGAGAAGGACATGGCCGTCGTGCCCGCTGAGACCAAGAAGAAGGTGCTGGTGGTGGGTGCCGGCGCGGCAGGGCTCGAAGCGGCGCGCGTGGCGGCGGAACGCGGTCATGAGGTAACGCTGTGCGAGAAAGAATCGGTACTGGCTCTTGAGCTCAACCTGGCAACCATGGTGAAGGGCACCGTGTGCGAGAACGTGCCCGCGCTCATCGACTGGCTGACGTCCCAGGCCAAGAAGACGCCGGGCCTCACCATCAAGACGAAGACCACCGTGACGCCCGACTTCGTGCGTGCCATGAAGCCCGATGCCGTCATCGTTGCAACCGGCGGCGTGTACGGCGTGCCCGAGGTGCCCGGCATCGACTTAGGCATTGTTTCCACGGTTCCGCAGCTGACGCGTCTGGCCGAGAAGCCGCTCAAGCTGTTCGGTGCGAACGCCATCAACAAGCTTTCGCAAATCGCCCTGCCGGGCATCGGCAAGAACTGCGTCGTGCTGGGCGCGCAAATCGAGGGCGTGCAGGGTGCCATCTTCCTGCGCAAGCGCGGCAAGAACGTCACCGTGCTGGAAGACCTACCCACGATGGGCGAGGGAATGCCGCCGCGGTACAAAAGCAGGTCGCTCGCGTGGCTGCGCAACCACGACGTGGAGATGATCACGGGCGTCGAGTACCGCAGCATCGACAAACGCGGCATCACCTACGTCAAGGACGGCGAGGAGCGCTACCTCAAGGCTGACAGCATCCTCGTGTTCAAGTCGCCCGGATCGGGTTTGAGCCTGTACGACCAGCTCAAAAACCTCGCTCCCGAGGTGTACGCCATCGGCGCCTGCCAGGGGCCGGGCTCGACGCTCATGGTGGACGCGGTGGGGCAGGGCAGGGCCGTAGCGGTGCAGCTGTAATCGCGAGACAAGGGAGAGGGGGGTCGGATGACGCACTACGAAACGCTTTTGTCTCCGATTGAGATAACGCCGAAGTTCGTGTTGAAGAACCGCATGATCAAAGCTCCGCAGTCGTCGTGGCGGTGGAATGCCGATTGCACCGCCGACGGCAGCGACGCCATTGCCATGTACGAGAACATGGCCGAAGGGGGCGTGGCGGCCATCGACGTTGCGGCTCTGCTGTGGGAACCCGCGGGCGGCATCTATCTGGGTGCCTACGATGACAAGTTCATACCGGGCATGCTCGAGCTCAACGAGGCCGTTCACAAGCACGGGTGCCTCACCATCGGGCAGCTGCATCACATTGGTCCTTCTGCCGGCGAGACGCCGGACGGGCTCCCTCCCATCTCGTCGTCGACGCTGACCGCCGACGAGATGCCGGTTCCGGAGCCGTGGTGCCATGCGCCGCGCGGCCTGACTATCGACGAGATCCACGAGAAGCAGCGCCTGCAAATCGAAGCGGCTGTGCGGTTGCAGAAGGGAGGGTTCGATGCCGTGGAGGTGCACGTGGCGCACGGATACTTCCTCAACAGCTTCGTGAGCCCCCTGTGGAACAAGCGCGACGACGAGTACGGCTGTCAGAACGTCGAGAACCGCACGCGTATCGTACGCGAGATCATCGAGGGCATCCGCGAGGCGTGCGGTCCCGACTTCGTCATCGGCTGCCGTCTCAACGGGCGCGAGTTCCACCCGACGAAGCAGGGCATCACCGCCGAGCAAGCCGCTGAGAACGCTCGCGCCTTCGTCGAGGCCGGCGCGCAGTACATCAGCATCGCGGGATACGGATACGGTCCGACGCCGTTTCGCTACTGCCCCGACTACTTCCCCTATCCGGACCCCGACCCGTTCATGGATCCCTATATGGACGAGTACCGCGGAGTGGGTTTGTGGACGGCTGTCGCCCGTCAGATCAAAGATGCGGTGGACGTGCCGGTTATCACGGCGGGCCGCATGGACGAGGAACTGGCTGAGCGCGTGCTCGAGGCCGGCGATGCCGACATCGTCGCGTTGGGTCGCACGCTGTGGGCCGATCCCTGGTTCGCGCGGAAGGTGGAAGAGGGCCGCATCGACGAAATCGTGCGTTGCACACGCTGTGCAAGCTGCGAGGATCCAGTGACGCAGCCGCGCATCTGCCGCGTGAACCCCACCTTGGGTCAGGAGCGGCAGCTTGCGGCGAAGCCAACTGAGCGCGCGAAGCGCATCATGGTGGTGGGAGGCGGTCCTGCGGGCATGGAGTGCGCCTGCACGCTTGCCGAGCGGGGGCATGATGTGACGCTGTACGAGAAGTCCGGCGCGCTGGGAGGCCGTGTCAAGCTGGCGGCCATGATCAAGAGCGGCGGATGCGAGGAGGTCATGCACATATTCGACCACCTTACCGCCGCGGTTGCCGCATCCTCCGTCAAGGTGAGGCTCAAGTGCGAGGTGGACGAGCGGCTCATCCGCCAGGAGGCTCCCGACGCGGTGGTGGTGGCCACGTCCTCGCCGTATTACATTCCCGACATCCCCGGCATCAACCGGAAGAACGTCTTCACCATTCCGATGATGTCGAAGCTTGCGCAGGTGCCCCTCAAGATGTTCGGACCCGACAAGCTGGCATCCATGAGCGAGAAGTTCTTCCCCGTGGGAAAGAAGATTGTCATTTGGGGCGCCGGGGCCGAAGGCGCGCAGTGCGCCGAGTTCATGCGCAAGCGCGGCAAAGACATCGTGCTCGTGGCTGAAGACGAGGACGTGGGGGGTCTGATTCCCGTCAAGTACAAGGAGCGAATTTCGCCGTGGTTCGATCGCAAGGGCGTTTGCGTGGTGCGCAACGCGACGGTGGCCGAATTCGGCAAGCAGGGGGCGCTTCTGAGGTTTGCGAACGGTGACGAGGAGCTGGTGGCGTGCGATTCCATGATGGTCATGCTGCCCGAACGTCGCGATGCGGCGTTCTTTGAGATGGCATCGTCGCTTGTTCCCGAGGTGTACGAGATCGGTTCGACGCTTGGCGGCGAGAACGCGTTTCTCAAGCATGCGTTCGCCGACGGCCGGCGCGTGGGCTGTCTTCTGTAGGGGCATCATCCCGTGTCCCGGCGCGTTGACGTACGCGACGCGATGGGGCACGGAGTGCATGAATAAGCAGGATCATATTTCGAAGGTCAACAAGGAGGTAGAGTATGTCAGTTAAAACGTATCGCCGCGGGGTCATTCTGATCTGCGCGGCCCTGTGCGGCGCGCTGACAGCGTCATTGAATATCTGGAGTATCTTCCAGAAGCCCCTGATGGAAGCTTACGGCTTTTCACCTCAGTCGGTGTCGTTCGCCTACACCATCGTCATCGCCATGATCGGCCTGAGCGGTCCCATCGGCGGATGGCTGCAGCGCAAGGCGCCTGCGCATATCATCATGACCGTTGCCGGCATCGGTTTCGGCCTGGGCTGGTTCTTGACGGGCTTCGCCAGCAGCATCCCGGTGCTCTACGTGACGTTTGGCATATTGGTGGGCGTGTGCGACGGCATTTGCTACAACCTCGCTCTCGCCATCGCAACGCGGTGGTATCCCGACAAGCGCGGCTTCGCCAATGGCGTGGCCCTGGCTATCATGGCCATCTATCCGCTGTTCACGGCTCCGATGGGCAACATGATCATCGAGAACTTCAACGTGAGCATCGCCTTCAACATCGTGGGCGTGTTCTGCATCGTCGGCTTCATCGTCCTCTCCCGCTTCCTCAAGATGCCTGCGGCCGATTTCCAGCCCGAAGGCTGGACTCCGCCGGCTGACAGCGACGTGAAGCGCGTGAAGAACTACACGTCCGGCGAGATGTTGAAGACCCCGTTCTTCTGGACGCTGCTGCTGTTCTTCGGCACCGTTGCCTGCACCGGCTGCGTGATGCTGTCCACGGTATCGCTGGTGGGGCAGGTTCAAGCCGGCATGGATGCCGCGATGGGCGCGCTGATGGTGGGCATCTTCGCCATCGCCAACGGCACGGGCCGCTTGGGGCTCGGTGCCATCTCCGACAAGTTCGGACGTTTCCAGACCATGTTCGTTGCCGTTGCGGTGACGGCGGTCATCCACCTGTTCCTGTTCGCCAATGCAACCAGCACCATGATCTTCATCGTCGAGGCGTGTCTGCTGGGAATCTGCTTCGGCGGCATCATGGCCATCATGCCGTCGGTGTGCGCCGATGCCTACGGTCCCGGCAACGCAGGCCAGAACTACGGCTTCATGTTCATCGGCTACACGCTTGCCTCGTTCATCGGCCCGGTGGTTTCCGCCAACGCGCTTGCCACCACGGGCAGCTACAGCTCCGCCTTCCCGTTCCTCGGCGCGCTCTGCATCCTCGGCCTTGTGCTGCTGTCGCTGGCGTGGATGTTCTTCAAGAAGATGAAAGCCAAGGACGCCGCGGAAGTGTAACCACGCGTAGTGCCTGGTCGAAGGCTACTTACCACAAGGTTAGTTGGGTACTTTCAAGTACGTTATTGAAGGTGCCCAACCGCTACCGGATACTAAAATTCCCGAACGTTCTAAGGAAAGGGTAGGACATGATTTCCAGGATTAGCTTGCTGAAGTGTCGCGAAGGGGTTTCCGAAGAAGCGTTTCGCGATGGGATGATGGGCGCGGTGCACGACGTGATTGCCGCCATGCCTGAACTGCGTGCAGGTGAGATCAACTTCGTCACCGACCGCCAGCAGCGCTCCCATTTGGGCCGCGGCGCCATCGACATCGACGGGTTCATCGAGATGTTCTTCGACAGCTACGGCGACATGGAGGAGGCATATCGTCAGTCGGGCGATGCCCTGCTGGCCGCTTTGGAGCCGCTCGTCGAGGAACCTCTCTCCACGCTGGTTGCCGTGAAGAAGCGGGACACGCTTGTCCCGGCCTACCTCGACGGCAAGGCCATCAAGCGCGTGTCGTTCTGCGATCGCAAGGAGGGTGTCGACGCAGCGACGTTCCATGACGAGTGGTGGTACACCCATTCCCTGCTCGTGAAGTTGATGAGCGGGTACTGCGGGTACAACCAGAACCTCGTCATCGACCGCTTGGTGCAGGACAAGCCCGTCCACTACGCCGACCTGCCCGTCGAGGGCATGGTGGAGTTCTGGTTCGAGGACATGGACGCCTTCGATGAGTGCTACAGCACGACGGGCTTCAAGCTGCGCGCGAGCGTGCATGCGGCCGAGTTCATCGGCACCGTGACCACGTACTTCGTCCAGGCCGTGCCCGTGGAGTTGAAGAAGTAAACGCAACGTCGGCCGCGCCGTGCCGGGAGGGCGGCGCGGCTGCTGTGTTCGGAAGGAGAGGTGGACATGAAGTCAGAGCGAGGGGCGTTTTTCGATAACGCCGTTGTTTCCGGCCCCGATCAAAAGGCGTTCGAGGAGAAGGTGTACGCCGAGGCGCAGGCCAAGCGTTGGCCGCGCGTTGCCGAGGGCACGGGCAAGTTCGAAGGCCAGGTGGCTATCGTCACCGGTGCCGCAGGCGGTCAGGGCGAGATGGAAGCCAAGATGATCGCACAGCAGGGTGCCAAGGTGTACATGGCCGATATCGAAGAAGAGGGGCTGAAGCGCGTCGAAGCCGCCATCGGCGCCGACGGTGGGGAGGCCGTGGCGTTTCCGATGGACGTTGCCGACGAAGACGCGTGGCAGGCGTTGGTCAAGAAGGTGCTCGACGAGAGCGGCCGCCTTGACGTGCTGGTGAACAACGCCGGTATGTGCCAAAACGGCACCGTGCTCACCGAGACGCGCGAATCGCTCACCCGCATCATGGACGTCGATTGCTGGGGCGTATACAACGGCATGCACTACTGTGCGCCCGCCATCATCGAAGCCGGCGGTGGCACCATCGTGAACACCTGTTCCTACCAGGGCACGCATTTCGGCCCGGGAAGCTTCATCGGCTACGCCATGGCGAAGGCCGCCGTCATGGGCATGACGCGCGCTGCCGCCACCGATCTCGGCACCTACGGCATTCGCGTCAACGCCGTGAGCCCGGGCCTCGTGCTTTCCGGCATGACCATGCCGCGCGGTCAGAACCGTGCCGGCCTTGTGGACGCGTCCTCCATGAAGCGCTATGCGCTTCCCGAGGAAATCGCATCGGTGGTGCTGTTCCTCGCGTCCGACGATTCCAGTTTCATCAACGGCGAGTTCATTGCTGCCGACGGCGGTGCCACAACGTATCTGCACCTGGCAACGGCCGACAAAAAATAGCGGTTCGTGCGCCGCGCGGTGCGTGCCTCGCAGGCATCGCGCGGCATCCCATCAGAGAGAAGAGATGTACCATGGCTCGATTTGATAACAAGATCGTGCTGGTGACTGGTGCCGCGAACGGCATCGGACGATGCATGGTAGAGCGGTTTCTTTCGGAGGGCGTTGAAGAGCTGGTGGCGGTGGATATCGAGGTGGACACGCTTGAGCGGGCATTCGGCGACGAGGCCCGCGTGCACACCATCGCGTGCGACATCACCGACTACGATGCCGTTCACCGCATGGTCGATGAAGCGGTGGAGCGGTACGGCCGCATCGATATCCTCATGAACAACGCCGGCATCAGCATCAAGGACGGCGAGAAGTACGGTATGCTCACGTGTCCCAAAGAGGCGTGGGATCGCGTGGTCACCACCAACCTGAACGGGTCGTTCTACGTGGCGCAGGCCGTCGCTCAACGCATGGTTGAGAAGAAGACGAAGGGCGTGATCGTCAACACGTCTTCGAACACCTTCCGCTTCATTCCGAAGTACCTGGGGGCCTATCCTGCCACGAAGGCCGCCATCGCCATATTCACCAAACAATTCGCTAAAGAGCTTGCCGAGTACGGCATTCGCGTCAACGCGTTCGGGCCGGGCACGACGAAGACCCGCATGAGCGAGCCGACGCGCATGAATCCGGAGATGAACGAGCAGTTCCTGAACGACATTCCCCTGCATCGCTACGGCGAAGTGCGCGAGGCCGTGGACGCGGCGCTGTTCCTTGCTTCGGAGGAGTCGTCGTTCATGCTGGGAGAGATCATCTTCGAAGACGGCGGGCAGAGTCTTTAAACGTACGAAAACCAAGCGATGATCAAGGAGGAGATCATGGAGAAGCAGCGATTCATCGACAAGATAGCGCTCGTTACCGGTGGTGCCAACGGCTTGGGGCGCGGCATGGTGGAGCAGCTGGTGGAAGAGGGCGCGCAGGTTGCCATCTTCGACATCGAGGACGATACCATGGAAGAGGTGTTCGGGGACAACGACCGCGTGTACTGCCTGCACTGCGACGTTCGCGACTACGACCAGGTGCAAGAGGGCGTGCGAAAGGTCATCGACCGCTACGGGCGCATCGACGTGCTCATGAACAACGCCGGCATCTGCCATCGCGAGCCGTTCCTGGAGTGCAGCAAGGAAGGGTGGCTCGACGTGATGGCCACGAACTTGAACGGCGAGTTCTACGTCGGGCAAGCCGTTGCGCGCACGATGGTGGAGCTGGGGGTGCAGGGCGCCATCGTCAACACAAGCTCGAACAGCTCGCGCAAAACCATCGGCGGCATCACCCCGTACTGTCCTTCGAAGGCCGCCGTCAAAATGCTCACGCAGGTGATGGCTCTCGAACTTGCGAAATACGGCATCCATGTGAACGCCATCGGCCCCGGAACGTCGAAGACGCGCATTGCCGCCGGCACCATCAACGATCCGGAGCGCAGCGCCGCGTTCTTGGCGAAGATGCCGTTCGGCCGCTACGGCGAGATCCGCGAGACAGTTGACGTCGCCCTGTTCCTGGCCTCGGAAGACGCATCGTTCATCACCGGCGAGACCATCTACAACGAAGGCGGATTCAGCCTGACCTAGCACCGGGGGAGGGAAACCATGGCAACACTCGAAGAGTTGGAGAGGCGCATCGAAGCTCAGGAAGACCTGCGGGCCATCGAGCGCTTGCAGGCGACGTATTGGGACACGCTCGACGCGAAGGACTGGGAGGGCTTGCGCGCTTGCCTGGTTGAGGACTTCGTCTTCGTCAACAACACGACGGGCGGGCGCTACGAGGGGCGCGAGGGGATGCTGTCCACGATGCGGGCCAAGTTCGCCGAGGGCGTCACGTCGAGCCATCAGGGCCATCACCATTGGATCGAACTGACGGGCGAGGGAACCGCCGTCTCCCATTGGTCCTTGCAGGACGACCTGTACGATGCGCGCCGCGGCGGCGAGTTCGTGGGACGCGCCCATTACGACAACGCGTACGTGAAGATTGACGGGCGGTGGTACTTCACCGAAATGTCGCTGACGTACCTTCGCGGCGAAGCTGACATCAAGAAATGCTCCGAGGACTGCGCCAGCGCGTACCAGGTGTTCATGATGTAGCGGCAGTTTCGCGCTGAGCGGGTTTGGAAAGGAGGGCACCTTGCTGGTACGGTACGGATTGCTCAAGAAGAACGACGGCTTAACCCAGGAATCATTCGCGCATCATTGGCTGCATGTCCATGGGCCCCTTGCCGCGGGTATGAAGAACCTGGAGGTCTACAACCAGAACCTCGTGGTTGACCGCGCGCACCGCCATCCCATCGGGGGCGGCGGCATCGACCTTGACGGGTTCTCCGAGCTTCACTTCGAGACGTATGCGGCCATGCTCGAGGGCGTTCAGTCGCTCGATGCCGAAACGGGAAACGCCTTGCTCGATGACGCGGAGGTTCTGCTGCAGAAACGCCTGTGCGACATCCTCGTGTGCTCGCGCACGGTGGTGCGCGAGGTTCCCCCGTACCTGCGCGGCAGGAATCTCATCCATGGCGTGTGGTTCCTCGGCAGGGCGAGCGGTGTGAGCGCTGCGGAGTTTCAGCGGGCATGGTGCTACGCGCATGCCAGGCTCTCGGAGACGGCCCCCGGTCCTGTGGGCCATCGCCAAAACCTCGTGATCGACCGCTTCGTCGACGGGAAACCCGCCGCTCATGAGCAGCTTCCGTGCGATGGCGTAGCGGAGTTCTTCTTCGAGGACGAAGATGCGCTCCGCTGCTTCTCCGATGCCCCGGAGTTCCGGCGGCTGGCATCTCACGGGGCGGAGTTCATCGGTTCCGTCGACACGTACCTGGTTGAAACCCATCCGGTGGTGGACGGGTCGGCGCTCGGCGGATACTGCTGGTAAATTCGTACGGGCCCCTCTACTCGGAAGCGGGCCCCTTGTTCGGGAGGCGCGCGCGTTTGCGCGTGCCTCCCGTTTTCATCACTCGATGCCCACGAGGTCGATGAGTTCTTGCTTGCTGTGCACGTCGAGCTTGCGGTAGAGCTGCTTCGCGTGCCAGCGCACGGTGTCTTCCGACAGGTACAGCGTTTCGGCGATGTAGCGCTTCGTGCGGCCGCGGCACAGCAGGCGCATGACCTCGACCTCGCGCTCGGACAGCGCGAATCGCGCGGCCACCGAGGCGAACCGCTCGTCGGGCGAGCTGTCGTGCAGCGCGGCAACGGCCGCGGGCGGCGGCGTGCGGCGGATGACCGCGGCGATGCGCGAGAAGCTGTTGAGCAGCAGCAACAGCACGCACGTCATGACGAAGTAGAACGTGGTGATGGGCATGGACGCGATGAGGTCGGATACGTCCGTGACGCTGAACAGCAGCAACCCCACGGTGAGCGCCAACTCGTACACGCCGCGGCCGATACCGTACACCACGAGGGGATGCCCTTCGCAATCGCGCACGGTGCGGTACAGCATCATGTACAGCAGGATGGTGACGAAGTTGCGCGCGGCCAGCGTGAGCGACGAGATGACCACGGTGGGCGAGTCGCCGAAGAAGATGCCCACGGTGACGACGAACGCGCATCCCAGCAGCGCGGCGCGCAGACCGCGCTCCTTGTGCTCGTCGTTTTGCGGCACGTTGATCCAGGCCAGCAACAGCAACGGCATGAAGATGCGGAACAGGTGCCCCACGTAGAGCGAGGCGGACTCGTTCGACCAATCGGATATCCCGTTGCGCAGCACGCCGAACACAAGGCCGTAGATGACGATTTCGACGAAGAACCCGGCTGTGCCCGAAAACGGCGGCTTTTCGGATGCGGGTCCCGTCACGTCGTAGGACTTGCGCAGCGCGAGCGCCCCCGGCGCGATGCGCTCGCTGCGGTTCGCCAGCACGAGCGAGCAGAACGGCAGCACGCACAGCACGGCCAGCATGGCGAACGAGGATAGCTCGGACAAGGGCACGAGCGCGAAGCGGATGCACGACGACAGCGAGAACGCTGCCAACGTGTAGTTCACGGCAAGCTCGGTGCGGAAGCGGCAGTACAGGCAGAACCACCGTCCCAGCACCCATGCCGCGCCGGCACCGCTCAGCAGCCCGCCGATCACGATGGTTGCCGCATTCGCCGACCCGGGCACGAACAGCGCGAGCGGCGCGAGGCCCATGGCGCACGTTGCCAGCACCGAGGCGACGCGCAGGGCACGCGGGCCGGCGAGGCGCGGGCGCAGCGACACGATGAGCGCAAGCGCCACGAGCGTGCAGCCGAACCCGAGGTGATGAAAGAAGTAGAACTGCTCGCCCACGAGCAGCGGCGCATACACCCACGCGAAAATGAGACTGAGTCCCAGCAGCGGCAGCGCCGCCGTCGAGCCGAATAACGCCGTGCGGATACTCCCCATATCGTCGGACCCCCTCCTGCGATAACAGCTTCCCCGTGCTGCTTCGCCATCATACCCAAAGCGTCCTTCGCCCAACAGCATGATTTCGTGGTGAAACGCAGAACCACACCTTTCGGGTAGCGCTTCCACCCTGTTCATGGAGTGATTTCGCCCTCGTTCCCTGCAAGAATCGAGAACGTCTCAGGGGCAACGGACGCAGGGTGCGGCCGCCGCCTCCGAGCGACAAGGAAGGGTACGAGATAGGAGCAATACCATGAATACCGATCTTTCCCGCAGGAGCTTCCTCAAGGGTGCCGGCCTCGCGATGGCGGGCGCGGCAGGTGTCGCAACCGTTGGCATGGCGGGGTGCTCAACCGCGTCGGCCAGCGAAGAATGGCTACCGTCGTCATGGACCGACGAAGCCGACCTCATCATCGTGGGTTACGGCGGATGCGGTTCCACGGCGGCCATCGCGGCGGCCGACGCGGGCGTGAGCGCCATCGTGTTGGAGAAGTCGGCCGAGCGCGACGGCGGCTCAACGGGCTGCTCGGGCGGCCATATCCACACGTGCGCGGAAGTCGACGTCGACGAGTGGTGGACGACGTTCAACCATGGGGCGTTCGGCACCGTGCGCAACGAGGAGGATATGAAGGAGTTCTTGCAGAAGACGCAGCAGCTGCCTGCATGGTGCGAACAGTACGGCATCAACATCGACTGGGTGGACGAGAGCAACGACGGCCATAAGCGTCCGAAGGAGTATCAGGGCGGTTACGTTTCGGGCCGCGACGGCATCGTGGGCATGTACCTGTTCGAGGAACTCGACGAGGTGGCGGAAGACTACGGCGTGGACGTGCGCCTGAGCAATCGCGCAACGCGCCTCATTCAGAATCCGCACACGAAGGAAATCTGCGGCGTGGTGGCCGAAGGGCCCGACGGGCAGGAACTCACGTACAAGGCGAACAAGGCCGTGCTGCTGTGCTGCGGCGGCTACGAGAACAACCCGTGGATTCAGTACAACTACAACAACCCCGGCGTGCGCGTGTTCGGATGGGGCACGCCGAACAACGAGGGCGACGGCTTCGCGATGGCGCAGAGCGTGGGCGCCGACCTGTGGCATATGCACGGCCTTGAGTGGGCGGCCCTGTGCTACAAGCTGCCTTCCGAAGAGGCCAACTGCTCCATCAGCACCGATGCCACCGACGGCATCACACCGTACAACTACCTCATCGTGGACTACAACGGCAAGCGCTTCATGAAGGAAGACCGCACCGGCGCTCACGATATGGAGCATCAGTTCGGCCTCGACTTCGACGCGAAGGCCTGCGACTACCGTCACCTGCCGTTCTTCCTCGTGTTCGACCAGGAATTCTTCGACGCGAAGCCGCTGTGGGACGGGTCGGGCCGTGCGGGCATCATCAACACGTACGCCGGCGTGTACAACTACCACCATCCCGAAGAGCCGTGGCTCGAGTGGGGCAGCAACGAGGCGGCCATCGAGAAGGGCTGGATCTTCAAGGGCGACACGCTTGAGGAGCTTGCGGCCAACATCAAGGCCGAGCGCCCCTGCCGCACGGCTGACGAGGCCATCGACGGCATCGACGGCGCGGCGCTTGCGGCCACGGTGGCGCAGTACAACGAGTACGCCGCAGCGGGCGACGACCCCGAGTTCAGCCGCGACGCCAAGCACATGCTGCCGTTGGGCGACGGTCCGTATTACGCCATCGAACTGGGCTTTTCCAGCATCAACACGCAGGGCGGCCCCGTGCGCAACCAGAATTGCCAAACCATGTCGCCGGCGTACGAGCCCATTCCGCGCCTGTACAACTGCGGCGAGTTCGGCTCCTTCAACGGCTTCGTGTACTGCCTGGGCAACATCTTCGAGGCGCTCTCGTCCGGCATGATTGCCGCGCAGCACGCCATGACGCTGGAGCCGTGGGACGCGAACTAGCCCATTCACCTCGCATTACCCGAACTCCCTTGCAAGCGGCTCCCGCTCCCTCCCTCCCCGGGAGCCGCTTGGCAAGGCGAGTGATGAAGAAAGGATAGACCGATGATTGCAACGAAGTTCTCCCCGATGCGGAAGGCGTGCGCGTTCGCGTGCGCCGCGCTCGTGGCGGTGGCGCTCGTGGGCTGCTCGGGCGACCCGACGGCTTCCGACGATCAGGCTGAGGCTGTCGGCGGCGACGCGGCTCAGACGACTCAGCAGGAGCCGCAGGCCGACAAGCCCGCGAAGCAGGACAAGGATGCGGACGCGCTCCAGCAGGGGATGACCTGCAAGTACATCTCCTCGTACTTCAAGACGTTCGGCGAAGCGCTCGAACAGGCGAACCAAAACGGCGGCGGCACCGTCACGCTGCTGTCCGACGCCCCGCTGTCGGCGGACGGCTCGGTTCCGAAGGTGGGCTTCCGCACCACCATCACGGTGAAGAGCGACGGCGACACGCTGTTCTCCATCGTGCGCGGCGATGCCGATACCGGCCCGATGCTGCAGATCACCGACGGGTTCGTGACGTTGAAGAACGTGGTGTTGGACGGCACGAGCGCGGCGGCGCTCGAGAGCCCGCTTGTGCTCGTGTCCGACCTGGGACGCCTGACGCTCGATGAGGGCGCGGTGCTGACCGGCGGCAACGCCGCAAGCGGCGCGAGCGCCGTGTACGTGGTGGGCGCGAGCGCGTATCTCACGCTTGAGGCGGGCAGCGAGGTTTCGCAGTGCATCGCCGCGGGCGACGCGGCGGCCATCGTGAGCGAGGGCGGCGTGATTGCGAACAACGGCGCCACGTTCTCGGGCAACGCGGGCGGCGCGAACCCGAACTTCCTCGAGACGGCCGACGGCACGTTCGAGGGCACCGAGATCGCGGCCTCGTAACAACGGAAGAAGGAACCCATGAAGAAACGATTTTGCACCTTCGCTGCGGTGACGATGGCAATCAGCCTGCTTGCCGGCGTCGGCGCGCTGAGCATGGCGGGTTGCGCTCCGCAGCAATCCGAAGGACCCACCGCCGAGGCGAGCGAGCAGGCGGGGCTCGCGTTCACCTGGACGGCCGACGCCGACTGCTCCACCTGCCACACGGTGGAGGGCGACTCGCTCACGAACACCGCCTGCGAGATTTCCGCGAGTCACGGCACTCTGGCCTGCGTCTCCTGCCACACCGACGAGGCGGGGCTGCAAACGGTGCACGGCGATGTGGATATGAACGACTACAAGGCGCCGAAGAAGCTCAAGAAAACCGAGGTGTCGAAGGAGGCCTGCCTGTCGTGCCACGACCTGAGCGACGCGGCGGCGGCAACGGCCGACCTTACGGTGCTCACCGACGACAACGGCACCACGGTGAACCCCCACGAAATGCCCGGCAACGACGAGCACGCGAAGCTGACCTGCGCGAAGTGCCACACCATGCACGAGGAGGGCACCCCGCAAGACACGGCGACGCAGGTGTGCGCTTCGTGCCACCACGCCGGCGTCTACGAGTGCTATACCTGCCACTAAGCTTCGGCGCAACCCGTACGCCCGCTCCGTTCTCCCTGGTTTTGACCGGGGAGGGCGGGGCGGCAACGATGGTATACTGCAAGGCTATGGAAGGGAATCAGGGGAAACATACGCTCGGCAAAGCCGACGTCGTGCCGTTGATGGGCATGGCGCTGTTCTGGTTCTCGGTGCACGTGTCCCCGTACTACCCCTTCTCCCTGTCGCCCCTGTTCGACGGCGCCAACGTGGGCGCCGTTTCGGCGCAGCATCTCGTCTACTCGCTCATGCTGGTGCTGTTCTTGGTCGTGATCATCGCCTTGCGGGGCCGCATGGAGCGGCTCGACGGCCATTTGCCCGTCATCCGCGGCATTGCGGGCGCGGCGGGGTTGGCGGGAAGCGCCATGCTGTTCTGCTCGCCGCTGTTCGGTACCTTCTCCGAAGGGGCAAGCGGCGTTGCGATTTCGCTCGTGGCGCTGTACGTGGCCGTGTTCTCGGTGAGCTGGCTCGCGCAGGCCAGCGCGCAGGGCGTCGCGCGTTCGGTGATGTTCGTCTGCGTGTCGTATTGCCTGTTCAGCTTGGCCTGGAGCCTGCTGCTGATCGTCGGGAACGGCGCGCTCGCCCTGTTCTCGTGCGTCTGCCCGGCGCTGTCGGCGCTCTGCCTCGCCCGCAGCCCTCGCCGCGCCTACCGCGAGCCTGCGTCCTTCCGCATCTCGTCGCTCAAGGTTCTGCCGTGGGGCGTTCTCGCGCTGTGCGCCGTGTTCATCTACTTCGGCGTCATCGCGGTGCGCGCGTTCACCACCATGGGGACGGGCGTGTCGAGCGCGGGAAGCCTCGGCCTCATGCCGCAGCTGGTGACGGCGTTTGCCGGTCTTGCGATAACGGGTTTCCTGGCGGTGCTGTTCGCGCGCAAAGGCATGACGTTCTCGAACGTGGTGACGGCGATTGCGGCTCTCACGCTCGTGTACATGGGGGCGCTGCTGATGGTGACGCTGGGCGACCCTGCGGGCGACGGGGTGCTGGTGAGCAAGCGCATCCTCGTGGCTGCCGAGCACGGAGTGGAAGTGCTGTTCGCGGCAACGCTCGTGTACGAGGTGGCGCGGCGCAGGCTGTCGGCACCGCTCGTGTTCGGGCTGTTCGGCGTGTTCGTGCTGGCCGTGCCCCAGTTCATCGCGCTGGATGTGATGTATCGCAGCGGCGTGCTGGGCTTGCTGGCCGAGCTTCCGCTGGTGACGCCGGTGGCGGCGACGGGCGCGTTCGTCGCCGCGGCGGTGGGCATCGGCGTGCTGGTGTCGTTCTCGCGGCGCATGGCAACGCAGGTGGAAGCTCAGGGCGACAACTGGCAGGAGAACCTGTGTCGTCAGGCTACCGCCGCGTTCGACATCACGCAGCGCGAACTGGACGTGGTGGTGTACACGTACCGCGGCTACTCGGCGAAGAAGATCGCCGAGGCGCTGATCGTGTCCGAGTCGACGGTGAAGGCGCACCTCTCGCACGTGTACCGCAAGCTGGGCATCCATTCCAAGCAAGACCTCATCGCGCTCATCGACGGATACCGCGCGCAGTAACGCGGTACGCCTTCGCGCTTCGCGGCGCTGACCTGGGAGTTGTACGTTTCGTATACCTCCGCTCCTCGCATTTCAACCTCATTTGTACGTTTCGGAGGATGCGCGAGCACCCCGCTTTGCCGGATGCTCGGGCTGCCGAGGCGAAGCGTGCTCCCCGCGGGGCACTCGCCGGTATCCCTCGGCGGCAAACACGCCCCCGAGCGGGGCTTGGGAGGAAGCGAGAGGTGTATGAGCGAGAAGAGGATGGGGATGGCCCCGGAAGGCATGTCGCGCCGTGCGTTCCTGCGCACGGGAGGTTTGGCAGCGGGCGGTTTGGGCATGATGGCGGCGCTCGGAGGCTGCGCGCCGCAGGGTTCGGCCCGCGCGAGCGACAACGAGGCGAGCGTCGCGCAAGGAACGCCGCGCACCGTCGACGAGCTGCCCATTCCGGAAGCGGCGGCGCCCGACACCACCGCGTACGACTGCGACGTGCTGGTGATCGGCGGCGGGTTCGCGGGACTCAACGCGGCGATGGCGGCGAAGGAGGCGGGCGCGAGCGTGGTGCTGGTTGACAAGGGCTGCCCGGGGTACTCGGGTCTGTCGCCGTGGCCGAGCTCGCACCGGTGGTTCGACCCCGCTATGGGCGACGATGCTGATGCGTTCAAGAAAAGCATCATGATCGGCTCCGAATACGTGAGCAACCAGGACTGGTACCAGATGTGGATCGACCATTCCAAGGAGGCGTACGAGCGCCTGGCAGGGTGGGGCCTCATGGATCGCTTCGACCGCTGCGTCGATACCGAGTACTGGGACGACCTGGACTTCCAGGGGTATCACGAGGCGTTCGCCGACAAGGATCGCCATGCGCGGTGGCTGCCGCTGCTCAAGCAGCACGACATCGACGTGGTGAGCTACACGATGGTGGTGGACGTGGCGCGCGACGACGAGCGGGTAACGGGCGCCGTGGGCTTCCACGTGCCCAGCGGCACGGTGATCACCTTCAACGCGAAGTCCGTGGTCATGGCGATGGGCGGCGGCTGCTACAAACCCACCGGCTATCCCGTGGGCGGCGATACGTTCGACGGCGAGTACATCGCCTACAACCTGGGCCTTCCCATCGTGGGCAAAGAATACGACGACTTCCACGTCACCGCGTCGTACGCCTCGGGCGATTCCTTCGTCACCAACTCGTGGGACTGGCTTGAGAACATCTGGCTGTGCGGCGGCGACATCACGGCCGACACGGCGGTCAGCTACGCCCAGACGAAGGAAAAGACCATGGTGATGGGGCGCGTGACCAACACCATCAACGGCCTCGCCGCCAACGACGGCTCGAACATCGAAGACCAGGCGGCGGCCGATATCGGGCGGCGCGGCGGCAGCTTGAGCGGCAAGGACGACGATATCCGCATCGGGAAGATGATGAGCCCGAAGCCGAAGGGCGATTGCTACGGCGCCGCCGTGGGCATGTGCTCGCATTTCTCGTCGGGCGTGTGGTGCGGCTTCGACGATCTCGAGGGCTTCACGGGCATTCCCGGCTTGTGGGTGGCGGGCGACGGCATCAACGGCTGCGCCGTGACGGGGTCCGCGTACCCGGTGGGCGTGGGCTTCACGTCGAACTTCACGTCCATCCAGGGCGATGTCGCGGGGAAGGCCGCCGCTGCCTATGCCGCCGGTGCCGCCGAGGCCACGGTGTCGCAGGAGGCGATTGACGCTGTGAAAGCCGAGGTGGAAGCGCCGCTTGCCGTGGAAAAGGGCTTCAGCCCCGACTGGGCGCGCGACCAGCTGCACGCCATCATGGCGCCATGGTGGGTGCTCATCTCGAAGTCCGAGGAATCGCTGAGTGCCGCGCTCGTGCAGGTGCAGCAGATGCGCGACAAGGTGCTTCCGAAGCTGCAGGCCACGAACCCGCATCAGCAGCGCCTGTGCCTGGAGGTGAAGCACAAGGTGCTGTCGGCCGAGATGAAGCTGCGCGCCAGCTTGGAGCGCAAGGAAAGCCGTGGAACGAACTACCGCGCCGATTACCCGTATCGCAACGACGAGGAGTACCTGTGCTACCTCGCCATCACGAAGGGTGACGACGGCGCGATGACCGTGGACAAGATTCCCGTGAAGGACGAGTGGACCGGCGACCGCTCCGAGGAGTACGCAACGCGCTACGGCGTGCGGTTCCCCGGCGAGGCCAAGGCGAAGGGCCTGCCCGAAGAAGAGTCGTCCGGCAGCTGGAAGAAATAGGGAGGGATTTGAGATGAGCGTGATTCGCTACGATTTGAACAACTGCATCGGGTGCCGAAACTGCGTCACCGTGTGCCCGATGGACGTGTTTCGCTTCGACGAGAACGAGATGAAGTCGGTGATCGCGTATCCCGAGAACTGCCAAAGCTGCGGCCAGTGCTTCATGGGCTGCAAGGGGCGCTCGCTCGAGATGTCGTTCTACCAGGCGTCGTACGTCTTGGCCGCCGCTCGCGCCGCGGTTTCCGACGGCGCCACGCCCGCGGCCGTCAAGGAGGCGACGTTGGCGCAGCCCGCAAAGTCGGCGGAGGAGGCGGCCGCGTCCTCCGAGAGCTCCGGCTCGTCGGGTTGGAGCGGCTCGAAGTAGGCTCGACCAGTGCAGCAGCTTCCGCCGGCGGGGTGTCGGGTGCCGGCGGAAGCTGCGGAGGGAGGGCTATGCCGCGCCGCCCAGCACGGTGCCGATGGTGTAGCCCATCAGGCAGTTGCGCGTGTGGCTTAGGCAGTTCAGGTTGTGCGGGTACGTGTTGAAGAACATGCCGCCCGAGGTGAGCCCGGCGGCGAACAGGCCGTCGATGGGCTGTTGGTCTTTATCGAGCACGCGGCATTTGGTGTCCACGAGCAGGCCGCCTGCCGTGCACAGACCGTCGGCGAACTCCTTGGTGGCGTAGTACGGCGGGGTGTCGATGGTCATCATCATCTCGCCGGGGAAGTTGAAATCCTCGTCCTTGCCCGCCGCCGCCATCTCGTTCCAGCGTTCGATGGTGGCCGCGAAGTCTTCGGCGGGCACCTCCATGAGCTTCGCCAACTCTTCGAGGGTGTCGGCCTTGAGCGCCTTCTCGCTCATGGCCGCAGCGGTCCAGACCTCCTTCGGGCCGTAGCACGACGAGCTGGGCGTCCAAATCTTGTCGATCTTCTCGCCGATGGCGCTGTCCACCACGTAGAAGTCGTACGTGCCCGGCTGCGCCTGGATGGCCAGGGCGAGGTGCCCGTAGGGCTCGTATTCCGGCGTGAAGCGCTTACCCAGCTTGTTCACGCGCAGGTACGGCATGAGCTGCTCGGGGTCCAGCATGATGGCGTGCGGGAATTCGTCCTCGGCGGCTCCCACGGCAAGCCCCATCTGGTGCCCGTCGCCCGTGTTGCCGAAAGCGCCCGTGAGCCAGCTGCCCGGCACGCCGCGCGGCCGGCAGCGTTCCTTGAGCATCTGCTGGTTGAACTCGTAGCCGCCGGTTGCGAGCACCACGCCCTTGGCGCAGTTGTACTGCTCGTAGCCCGCATCGCTCTTCACGATGACGCCCGTCACCTTGCCGGCGTCGTCGGTGACCAGTTGGCAGGCCGGGCAGCTGTAGCGAATCTCGACGCCGGCCGCCTCCAGGATGCCGGCCAGGATGCCCGCCAGCTCGCCGGGAGGGTAGGGCAGGTTGAGCGAGGTGTTCCACGAGCGCGACAGCGCGGTCTTGTCCCATTCGTCGCGGAAGTCGGGGAAGTCGCCCGCGGCGAACGTGAGCGGGTAGTCGTCGAGGTTCTGGTTGTCGAAGTGGCTGATGTACCAGTCCACGGCTTCGCCGTTCTTCTCGAGCCAGTGGCGGTACAGCTCCATGTCGCCCTGGAACGCGCAGTCCACCATGGCGTCGCTGATCCAGGCGTCGGTGTCGTAGGTCATGCCCCAATGCTCGTGCAGCTTGGAGTTCGTACCGCCGATGGTGGCCGAATTGTAGTTGCCGGTGGTCTGCTTTTCCACGGCGACGGTGGTGAGTCCCTGCTCGGCGCAGGCGAGGGCGGCGGCGTCGCCTGCGGGGCCGAGGCCGCACACCACCACGTCCACATCGTGGGTGGCCACGATGTCGCTCGCGGCGATGGGCTCGGCCACGAAGGCGATCTTGCCCTCGCCGGCGGCGCCCACTTCCACTTCCTCGACGACGGGCCAGACGGCCTGCGACGGGTTGGTGGTTTGCATGGCGCCGGCGGGCGCGGCCGATGACGCGGAGCTGCCGGATGCGGATGCTGCGGACGCGGACGCTTCGCCGTTCGCGGCGTTTTGCGGCGCGCAGCCCGTGAGGCCCGCGAAGGCGGCCAGGCCGGCGGTTGCCGCGGCCCCCGTCAGAAACGAGCGGCGGCTGAGGCGGCTGGGCGTGGCATGTTCTGATTCGTGCATGGTTCCTCCCTTGTTCGGTGTGGTGCCGCACGGTTGTGCGTTCAACCCCTCGGTGCGGCTTCCCTGGACGAAAGCATGGCCGATGGGCGGGTCATCCGCATCTGACGAAACGGTAGATATTTGCGTTTTCCCAGGTGGGGAGGTTTCATGCTCGGGGACGCTGCCGTCGAAGATGCGGTAGGATGAAGCGCGAAGGAAGTGACGAGCAGACGGTGGGGAGGGGTTCGGGGATGCGAGCGGGCAACGTGCGGGTGGTGGTGGGCTCGGCGCTCTTGTGGGCGTGGGGGTTCTTGTGCTTCTTGAGCCCCGCGCTGTTTCCGGAGCGCAGCGGCGTGGAGGCCAGCATCGGGCTGGAGTACGGGTTCTTCGCCTCGCAGGCTTCGGTGGTGGTGTGCGCGTGTCTGGTTATGCTGGCGTCGCGGTGGCGGCGCTTCATCGTGCGGCGCGGGGCGTTCTTCGTCGCGGCGCTGCTGGTGGCGCTCACCACGCTCGTGCTGGCGTGGGCGGTGCGCGCGAGCGCCCTGGGCGCGATCGTGGCGTGCGGCGTCGTCGACGGCGGCGCGGTGATGCTGTTGGGCGTGGCGTGGGGTGCGCGCTACTCGCTGGGGTCGCGCCGCATGCGCTCGCTCGTGGTGCTGTCGTTTCTGGTGGCGTACTTGTTGTACCTCGTGGTGGCGCACGTGCCGGGGCCGGCGTCCGTTGCGGTCGTCTGTCTGCTGCCGCTTGCCTCGTGGGCGCTGTGGCGCAGCGATGCGGCCGCGCGCCACGAGCTGTCGTCCGAGGTGTTTCCCGTGCGTGCGGGCGGCGACGAGGGCGCGGCGCCCGGCGAGCTGATGGCCGGCCTGTGGGAGGCCCGCGTGCTGCCGTGGCGCGCCATGAGCGTGCTCGTTGCCGCCACCTTCGTGGGCAACCTCATGGCCTCGACGGTGATGGGCAGTTCGTACGCGTCGGTGGACAGCCTGTTCTTCGGCGGCATCCTCGTGTGCGCCTGCATCGCGACGATGGCGCTCGTGCCGCTCACCGCACGCCGCGGGGCGCTTTCCGTGGACGGCGTGTACCGCATCACCGTCACGTTCACGGCGGTGGGGCTCGTGGGCGTCATGGTGTTCGGGGCGGCGGCCATCCCGGTGGGTGGGGCGCTCGTGCAGGGCAGCGCGTTTTTCCTGCAGGTGCTCGTGTTCCTCGTGGTCACGCAGAGCACGCAGGAGTCGGGGCTTTCGCCGCTGCTGTCGTTCAGTGTGGGCCAGGCGCTCATCTCGGGCGTGGTGTTTGCGGGCAACGTGGTGGGCAAGCAGGTGTACGCCCTGTTCGGATCGGGCGAATTCGTGCTGGACGTCATGTGCGGCTTGGGGCTGCTGGCGCTGTTCTTCATGCTGGTGGGCCGCACGGGCGCGCCGCACGAGGCCGCCGAGCCCGCGCCGGAGCGCCCCGTCGCCGACGCTCCCGCAACGGCCGACCCGGAAGCCGTCGTGCTCGAGCGCGCCGCACGGTTTTCGCAGAGCCACGGCCTGACGAAGCGCGAGGCCGAGGTGCTCGGCTACCTCGCGCGCGGCCGCACGCTGCCCTACATCGCCGACGCGCTGTTCGTCACCACCGGCACGGTGAAAACCCACACCACCCACATCTACCGCAAGCTCGCCGTGAACTCCCGCCAAGAGCTCCTCGACCAGTTGGACGCGTTCGAGTAGGGGATGTCGCCCTGTCGTTGCTTGACCGGTGCGTGCTTTCTGCATATACTGTAATACGTGTAATACAGAAAGGAGGCGCCATGGAATCGGTGGTGACGGTACGGCTGAATGGCGATATGAAAGATCGGGCGACCGCGATCATGCAGCGCGAAGGCTACACGCCGTCTTCGGCCGTCAGGCGTTTGTTTGAATACACGGTCAAGCACGATGGGCTCCCGTTCGTCAAAAACGAGAAGCCCGACGAAGATGAGCTGCGTCGCCGCATCGAGGCTTTCGATCGCGTGCACACGAAACGCCCGCTTGCCATGACCGACGAAGAACTGCGGGAGGCGCGCTTGAAGGATCGCTATGGACTTGATGCTTGATACCAACGTCGTGCTCGATCACATTGGCAGGCGCGAGCCGTTTTACGAACTGTCGCGGCGCGTATGCTTGCTGGGGGTGGTGCAGGAAGCAACCACCTATATCAGCGTGAACATGCTGACCGATATCTACTATCTGCTGCGCAAGGATTACGGCAGCGAGGCCGCGCAGGACATGATCGAGCAGAACTTGTCGTTTCTGCAGATCGTGGGAGTGTCGCCGGAAGACGCGCAGCGCGCGCTCGCCTTGCGTTGGGCCGATTTCGAGGACTGCCTCGTAGCCCAGTGCGCGGCAAAGGTGAAAGCGGACTACATCGTCACGCGCAACGTCAAGGACTTCAAGGCGTCGCCCGTCGAGGCCGTCACGCCCGAGCAGCTGTTCGACCGGCTCGAAGCGCAGGGCTTCGTGTACGAAGAGGCGTGCTGGTAGCTTGCGCGAACGCGCCGGAGCTTGGGGAGGGAAGACGGCTCCGGCGCGTTCTGGAGAAATGTCGCGCGAGCGTTATGCTGAGGCGGTTACGGTGTTGACGCGGTTGGCTTCGGGCATCATGGCGCTTGTGATGTCGAGGTCGGCGATTTCCTTCTCGGCGTCGCCGCCGGCGGCGTTGATGCCGGCGATGCGGCCGAACGTCAGGCAGCGGCCGTGGTTCGTGCCGGGGCAGATGGTGGGGTAGTCGTTCGAGAAGTACTCGCCGCCGGCGGCGCCGCACACGTACAGGCCTTCGATGGGGTTGTTCTCCTCGTCGAGGATGTGGCACGCGGTGTCCTGACGCAGGCCACCCGACGCGGCGAGCAACGTGGACACGAGCTGGCCGGCGAAGTACGGCGGCGTGTCGATGGGCCACAGGATTTCGGGGCGCTTGCCGAAGTCGTCGTCGTTGCCCTTCGCGGCCAGCTCGTTGTAACGGGCCACCGTGGCCTTGAGGCCGGCTGCGTCGATGCCCGCCTTCTCGGCCAGCTCGTCAAGCGTGTCGGCCTGGAACAGAAGGCCCTGGTCGATCTTCGCCTGGCGCAGCTTCAGCTCCACGTCCATGTCGAACGGCACGCCGAAGCGGCGGTACTGCTGGTCGGACGAGATGCCGCCCGAGATGCCGTCGTTGCACGACTGGGCGAACGACTCGAGCGAGTTCGCGTCGTAGATGGTGAACGCCTTGCCCTCGGGCTGGTAGGACTTCACGCACGACTTCGACTGCGTGTTCACGTCCTCGTTCATGAAGCGCTCGCCATTCTTGTTTACGTGCAGGAAGTTGTAGCTCTGCGCGCCGGACTCGAGGTGGATGGTGGCGCAGTGCGGCTCGGAGGGCTGCATGGCCCCGCCGATCCACATGGCCTGCTTGTGCAGGTCGCCGGTGGAGATGCCGAAGGGGATGTACAGGCGGCTGTCGGCGTGCCAGGTGAACGGCTGGTAGCGCGTGCGCATCTCGTCGTCGTCCAGGTAGTCGCCCGTGGCCACGATGACGGACTTCGCGTTGATCTGCTGGTAGTTGCCCTCGTCGCCCACGATGGCACCCGTCACGGGGCCGTCGCCGTCGCGCAGCAGGCGGGCGCACGGCGTTTCGTAGCGGTACTCCACGCCCAGCTTCTCACCCTGTTCGATGACCGCGGGGATGAGCACGGCCATGCCGAGGCCCTTCGACACGCCGTCGAGGTACACGAAGTCGGTGGTGTCGTCGTAGAAGAAGTGCGTGATGGGCTCCTCGGTGTAGTCGGGTCCCTTGTAGTAGCCCGCCCACAGCGTGGGCTGCAGGCCGGAGTCGGCCACGAGGTCGACGAGCCAGTCCATGCACGCGCCCGACTTCTTGGCGAACTGCCACAGCAGCGGCTCCTTCACGCGGCCCGTGGCCCACTCGGTGAGGCGGCGGACGATGTGCGCGTAATCGGCCTCTTTGAACCAGCCCTCTTCGACGTACTGCTTCACGATCTTCGAGCCGTAGGCCGTGATGTGGCCGCCGCGGCCCGAGTACGTGGTGCACTTCTCGATGCACAGCGTTTTCGCGCCGGCCTGCGCCGCGGCCACCGATGCGATGGCGCCGGCGAAGCCGCAGCCCACCACCAGCACGTCCACGTCCTCGGTGCCGGTGATCTGGTCGGCGGGGATGTCGGCCGGCGGCGTCATGAACGTCCATTCGACGGCCGCGTTCGCGCCGAGCGGGTTGTTGGCGAGCGAGGCGGAATCGGCCGCGCCGCCCGCGCTTGCCGCGGATGCCGTGTCGGTTCCCTTGCCTGCGGCGGCACCGGCTTGCCCGCTCGGCGCGCAGCCTGCAAGCCCGGCGCCCGCGGCGCCGAGGCCCGCAAGACCCGCCCCGATGAGGAACTGTCGGCGGGACACTCCCGATGCGGCGTTCATGGTGCGTTCCTTCTTCATGATGAAACTCCCTTCCTCCCTGATGCGTTTCCCTGATGTCTTGCGTTCCCTCGATCGGCGGCGGCCGGCGGCCCCGTCCGATCTCATGGCGCTGACCATACGAAACGCCGACGCAGCGGGCTATCCCCCTTGCGCGGTAAATATGCCGAACCTCACATCTACCCCCGGATGGGGTAGGCGCAGGAGGCGCCCGCTCGTCCGACGCGCCCGCGCGCTGTGCTACGATGCTCGCACGGCAATACGCAGCGCGGGGAGGGGCGATGGAGACCGGTTCGAGGGGGCGGCAGGGCGAGCGCGAACAGGGGCACGGGCCCGAGGCGGCCGTGCCGCCGCGCACGCTGACGGGGTGGCAGGAGCGTCACGGCATGCTGGCGTCGTTTCGCCGCGAGATGCGCGCCCATCCGCGCCTGTCGGTGGGCTTCGGCCTGTTCTGGACGTGGGTGTGGCTCGTCTTCCAAACGACGTTCTTCAACCCGCCGTTTCTGGCGTCGCTCGATTTCCCCCTGCCGGGATGGATCGTGCCCCTGTCGGCCTACGCCTGCACCTTCCTCGTGCTGGGCGTGCTGCTGAAGACGAAGCGGCTCGTGCCGCAGGGCCGGTGGTACCGCATCGCCGTGCCGGCCTCCATGTCCGTCGGCGTGGCCACGTGCGGGCTGCTGGCCTTCTCGCCGCTCACGGTAGCGCCCATGAACGCCGCCGTGGTGTGCGTGGGCGGGCTGCTCATGGGCGCGGGCACGGCGTGCCTGCATGTGGAATGGGGGCGCGTGCTGGGCGATTTGGGCCCGCGCACCACCATCCTGCACGGCGTGGTGGGCACCGTGGTGGCCGCGCTGCTCACCGTGTGCATCACGCTGCTGCCCGAAGCGGCGGTGTGGGCGGTGGCGTTCGTGGTGCCCGCCGCCAGCATGGCGCTGCTCGGGCGCGACGCACCGGCGACGCCCGCGCTGTTGGCGCACGGCCTCGACGCGCCGCTGCACGTGCCGCGCAAGTTCCTGGCCACGGCGTTCACGCAGGGGCTGTCGTTCGGCATCGTGCAGGCGGTGCTGCTGCTGGGCGGCGGGGAAGAGCCCGTCGTGGCGCTCACCGCGGTCAGCTTCGCGCTGTCGGCCATCGCGTTGCTCGTGTGCGCCCTGTGCTTCCGCATGGACTTCAACCAGCTCATCTACCAGGTGGGCTTCCTCATCATGTCGGTGGGCTACCTCGTGCTGGCCGTGGCGGGGCCCGATGCGTTGGGCGGGCTGCTCGTCCATACGATGGGCTACCGCTTCGTGGACATCATGATGTGGGCGCTGTGCGCGCTGCTCATCAGCCAACGCGGCTTGCCGGCGAACTGGGTGTTCGCCATCACGACGTGCTTTCTGCTGCTGGGTCAGATCGGCGGCGCGCTGGCGGGCAGCGCGGTGATGGTGGCCGGGCCCGTCACGGTGCACACGGCGCGTGACCTGGCCACGGTCATGGTGTTCGTGCTGCTGGCAAGCTCGCTCGTGATGTGCGACCGCCGCAACCTGCAAACGGGGTGGGGCATGGTGCGCCCCGGCGACATCGAGGAGCTCCCCGACAGCTTCGCGCGCGGGTGCGAGCTGGTGTGCCGGCGCAACGAGCTCACCGCCCGCGAGCAGGAGGTGTTCGCCCTGTTGGCGCGCGGTGCAAGCCGCTCGGCCATCTGCGACGAGCTCACGCTGTCGAAGGAGACGGTGAAAACGCACGTGCGCAACATCTATCGCAAGATGGGCATCCACTCGCAGCAGGACCTGCTGTCGGCCGTCGTGGCCGAGCAGCGCGCCCTCGGCATGCAGGAGGAGGGCGAGCTGGTGGAGGTCATGCTGTAACGGCACGACCGCCTGCGCGAAACCAGTCTGAAACATTTTCGCCGTTCGTTTGATTACGCCAAGTTGACGTGGCGGTTTGCCCGGCGGCCGTGCTATCGTATGCGGGTGGTTCATCCGCGCGCCGCGCGTGCGCTGCGAACGGGCCGCACCGCCTTGAACGCAACGAGTAAGGAGCTCATCCTCATGGCGAAGGTTTCGGATATTTACGGTTCGATGGTGTTCAACGAACACACGATGCAGGAGCGCCTGCCCTCTGCAACGTACAAGAGCCTGCTCAAAACCATCAAGGAAGGCGAACCGCTCGAAATCGAGGTGGCGAACGTCGTGGCGCACGCCATGAAAGAGTGGGCCATCGAGAAGGGCGCCACGCACTTCACGCACTGGTTCCAGCCTTTGAGCGGTATCACGTCCGAGAAGCACGACAGCTTCCTCGACCCCGTGAGCGACGGCCGCGCCATCATGAGCTTCTCCGGAAAAGAGCTGATCCAGGGCGAGCCTGACGCGTCCTCTTTCCCGTCCGGCGGTCTGCGCGCCACGTTTGAAGCGCGCGGCTACACCGCCTGGGACCCCACGTCCTACGCGTTCATCAAGGACGAGGTGCTGTGCATTCCCACCGCCTTCTGCTCGTACACGGGCGAGGCGCTCGATAAGAAGACCCCGCTGCTGCGCTCCATGAGCGCCATCGACGAGCAGGCGAACCGCGTGTTGGCCCTGTTCGGCGAGGAGTACGAGCGCGTGGTTCCCACGTTGGGCTCCGAGCAGGAGTACTTCCTCATCTCCGAGAAGGACTACGCCAAGCGCATGGACCTCGTCATGACCGGCCGCACGATGTTCGGCTACGCGCCGTGCAAGGGCCAGGAGCTCGAGGAGCACTACTTCGGCGCCATCCGCCCCACGGTCAACGAGTTCATGAAGGAGCTCGACAACGAGCTGTGGTCGCTCGGCGTGTCCGCGCGCACGAAGCACAACGAGGTGGCTCCCGCGCAGCACGAGCTGGCGCCCATTTTCACGAACGTGAACCGCGCCATCGACGAGAACCTGCTCACGATGGAGAAGATGCGTCTTCTGGCCAGCCATTACGGCCTTGTGTGCCTGCAGCACGAAAAGCCGTTCGCGGGCATCAACGGTTCCGGCAAGCACAACAACTGGTCGCTGTCGAAGGGCAAGAGGAACCTGCTCGAGCCCGGCGAAAGCCCCATGGACAACCTGCGCTTCCTCGTGTTCCTCACGGGCGTCATCCAAGCGGTGGACAACTACCAGGAGCTGCTGCGCATGTCCGTGGCATCGGCCGGCAACGACCATCGCCTCGGCGCCGACGAAGCGCCGCCGGCCATCATCTCCATCTTCCTGGGCGACGAGCTCACCGAGATCGTGGACGCGCTCGTGGACGAGCACGAGTACACGAACGCCGAGAAAGTGGCCATGGACCTGGGCGTCGACGTGCTGCCGAACTTCCTCAAGGACAACACCGACCGCAACCGCACCTCGCCGTTCGCGTTCACGGGCAACAAGTTCGAGTTCCGCATGCCGGGCTCGGCTGTGAACCTGTCCGACGCGAACATGATCCTCAACACCGCCATGGCGAAGAGCCTCAAGGATTTCGCCGACGCGATGGAGGGCAAGGCGGGCGAAGACTTCGAGTCCGCAGCCATCGAGTACATCCGCACGACGCTGGCCGCGCATCAGCGCATCATCTTCAACGGCAACGGCTATGCCGACGAGTGGACCGCCGAAGCCGCGCGCCGCGGGCTGTCGAACAAGCCGACGACGGCCGACGCGCTGCCGTGCTTCGTCGATCCGAAGAGCATCGCGTTGTTCGAGGAGTTCGGCGTGCTGAGCGAGACCGAGGTTCGCAGCCGGTACGAGGTGAAGCTCGAGAAGTACAACAAGCTGCTGAATATCGAAGTGCGCACGATGAAGCGCATGGTGCGCCGCATCTTCCTGCCCGCCATCAACGAATACGCGACCGAGGTGGCGAACGGCATCAACGCCATCAGAGCCGCCTGCGCCGGCGCCGACGTCGCCCAGCAGGAAGAGCTGCTTCGCCGCCTGCTGTCGGGCATCCGCGAGATCGACACGCAGCTGCGTGCGCTGGGCAAGCTGCACCACGAGACGCTCGAGATCAAGAACGAGCAGGAGAAGGCGAACACCTACGCGCACGAGATCATCCCCATCATGGACAAGCTGCGTGCAGCGGTCGACGACCTCGAAGTGCTGGTGGATCGCGACCATTGGCCCGTGCCTACGTACAACGACATGCTGTTCTACGTGTAGAACGCAACAACGCCCCGGCTCGCTTGAGCCGGGGCGTTGTTCTTGATGGGCCCTCGCCGCCCGCTATGCGCGCTGCTCCTCGAGCTCCTGCGTGCCGCGGTTCAGCAGCACCACGCCACCCGCGATGAGGGCGATGCCCGCGCAGGTGGTCCAGTTGAAGGGGTCGCCCCACACGATGATGCCGATGGCAGCGGTGAGGATGGTGCCCATGCCGCCCCAAATGCCGTACACCAACCCGAGCGGCATGTGCTTCAACGTGAGCGTGAGCAGCGTGAACGACACACAGTAGCACGCCAGGGTGAGCGCCGTGAACAGGGGCACGGTGAAGCCTTCGGACAGCTTCATCATGGTGACTCCGCACACCTCCACCACGATGGATACGGCCAACAGCGCGTACGGATGAATCCGATCCATGATTACACCCCCAACTTCAATACGAGGACGCCGCCAATGATGGCAATCAGTCCGATGGTCTTTTTCAGGTTGAATCCCTCGTCCCAAAACGCCGCACCAACCACGGCGGTCAGCGCGATGCCGAGGCCTGTCCATACCGCGTAGACGAATCCGAGCGGCAGGTGCGCAAGCGTTTGCGACATGAGGTAGAACGCGATGACGTATCCGATAACGATGCCGATGATGGGCGCTTTCTTCGTGAAGCCGTGCGACAGTTTCATCATGCAGTCAGCGAATACTTCGAACACGACGGCAACGCCGAGCAACACGTATGGTGACATGATTCCTCCTATACTTCGTTCTTGCCGGGTGCTATCCTAAACTATCCCCTAAGGGACGAGTCAATCGCAGAATTGCCTCGTTTGTGGACTCTGTGAAGGAGCAAGCATGCGGAACGAATTGCTGTCCATCGGCGAGGTTGCCCACCTCAAAGGCGTCGGCATCAAGGCGCTGCGCTACTACGAGCGCATCGGCATCCTGCGCCCTGCGTACGTGAATCCGGAGACCGGTTACCGCTACTACGCGCCGCGTCAGATGAACGAACTGGACGCCATCATCTCGTGCGTGCAGCTGGGCGTGCCGCTCAAAGAGCTGACCGACTACGTGTCCGACAGCGGCGTCATGGACATGTCGGCCCTGCTCGAGCGTGCGCACGGCCTGGCCGTGGAGAAGCTGCGCGCAACGCAGGGCATCCTCATCGAGCTGGACGGGTACCGATCGGAAATCGCCATCCAGGAAGCGCTGCGCACGGCGCCCGCGCCGTACGAGCGTTCGTTGGGCGCGCGTACGTTTCTGGCGCTGCCGTGGGCGGGCAGGGCGTTCGACGCGAAGCGCTACACGAAGGCGATGACCGAGCTGTACGGCGAAGTGAAGAGCAACGGCCTGATCCCGCTGTTTTTGCAGGGTATGGTGTCGCTTGTGGACGGGGCGACGGGCGAGCGCTCCTGGCACGTGGCGCTTGAGGCGCAGACGCTGCCGGGTGAGGGGTGCGACGTGCCCCTGCTCGAGCTGCCCGACCGCACGTATCGCGGGCAGCGCGTCGAGCGCGATACGTTCGAGCAGTGCTATCGCGTGGTGTTCGACGAGCTCGAGCCCCAGCTTGCGGCCGACGACGTGCTGCTGGCGTTCGAAGTGTGGGACGCCGAACTCCGCACCGACCGCACCGTCCTCGAGGTGCTGCGGGGCTAGCGCGCGTGCGGGGTTTCGGGGGCTTCGGGCGCTTCCTGCATCTCGGGGGCGTTCGGGGCATTCGCCGTCTTCGCGGCTTCCGCATCCTTGATGCCGGGGAGGGGGATGGGGGAGCGCAGCAGCGCCACCCAGCCGATAAGGCCGACGGCCATCGACGCCACGATGATGACGCCGACGCCCACCACGAAGTTCGGCCACGGCAGCACCGCCACCAGCATGCCCACGCAGCCGATGGCCGTATGGGCGAAGTTGATGAGCGACGCCGCCGCGCCCGTGTCGCCGTCTTGCTGCGACAGCAGGATGTTCGTGCTGTAGGGGCGGACGGCGGCCTCGGTCAGGGCGAACGCGAGAAACGTGAGGCAGAACAGCGCGGGCGATGCTTCGCCCACCGCCAGCATGGCCACGCCGGACGCGATGGCCACGCCCAGCAGGATGCTGGTGAAGCGGCGCGCCGACACGAACCGCGAGGCCATGAGCCAGATGAACGGGCCCGCCGCCGTGAGCAGCGCCGCGAATGCGAAGTACATGCTGTATTCCAGCTCGCTGAGGCCGAAGAACGTAATGTACACGTACGATCCCACCGCGATGTACGCCATGAACGGCAGGTTGTACAGCCCGACGATGCCGAGAAACGCGGAGAACCCCTTGTTGCGCGCCACCACGCCCAGCTGCTTCACGCTGCCCAGCACGGTGCCCTCGTAGCGTTCGCCCGCAGGCAGCGTCTCGTCGAACAGCAATGCCAGCACGGCGCAGAACAGCCCGATGCCGGCCAGCACCCAGAACGTCATGCGCCAGTCGGCCACCTGCAGGATGAGCGCGCCCACCACCGGCGCCAGCACGGGCCCCACCACGAACATCACCTGCACCACCGACAGCAGCGCCTCGCGCCGTTCGGGCACCACGGCGTCCTTCACCACCGCAGTTGACACGGCGCTCACCGCGCCGGCGCCCAGGGCTTGCAGCACGCGCATGGCAATGAGCATGCCGATGCTGCCCGACACGGCGCACAGCGCGCTGCCCAGCGCATACGTGAAGATGCCGGCCAGCAGCACGGGCTTGCGGCCGTAGCGGTCGCTCGTGGGGCCGAAGGCCAGCAGCCCCACGGCGTAGAACAGGAAGTACCCCACGAGCGTGAGGTTCACCATGGATTCGGAGGTGCTGAAGTGCTCGGTCATGTGCGGCACCGCCGGCGTGTACATGTCGAGCGAGAGGGGCGTGACCAGCGATCCTATGACGAGCAGTGCGATGAGGCCGAGCGGCCCCAGCCTTCGTTGCGGCCGTACGAGCCAAGTGTGTAGTGACATACCGGTTAATCTCCTTGCAAACGCGAGCCTCTATTATACGAGATTCGCGTTCGCAAGGGGGAACGTGGCGGTGAAGGTGGTTCCGTGCGCTTCGTCGCTGGCCACGGTGAGGGTGCCGCCGTGCTCCTCGGCAATGGCGTGCGCGATGGCCAGCCCCAGGCCGTAGCCGCTGTCGTCGCGCGTGCGCGCCTTGTCGGCCCGGTAGAAGCGGTCGAACACGTGCGGAAGGTCCTCAGGCGTAATGGCGAACCCGGTATTGTGCACCGCCAGCTCCACGCGACGTACCGTCTGATGCAGGGTGACATCTACGCTGCCGCCATCGTCGGCGTACTTGCAGGCGTTGTCCAGCAGCGTGCCCGCGAGCTTGCGCAGGCGCGCCGCGTTGCCGCGCACGGTCACCTGCGGGTCGATGTCGGCGTTCAGGCTGATGGTGCGCTCGAACGCCACGGACTCGAACTGCAGCAGCTCGCCCTCCACGAGGTCGGCAAGGTCGAGCGGCTCCATGGCGGGCTTCGCGCCGCCCTCGTCAACCTGTGCGAGCAGCAGCAGGTCGCCCACGAGCCCCTGCATCTGCCCGGCCTCGTGCTGCGTGCTCTCGATCCACTGGCTTTGGCTGGCGATGCTGCGCTCGGGGTGCTCGAGCAGGATGGACGTGTTCGCGAGGATGACGGTGAGGGGCGTTTTCAGGTCGTGCGACGCGTCGGCCACGAACTGGCGCTGTTGGCGCCACGCGCGATCGACGGGGCGCAGCGCCCAGCGCGAGAAGAACACGCTGATCACGAAGAAGGCCGCGAGCGCCGCCACGCCCACGCCGGCCAGCGTGAGGGCGAGCGTCTGCCACCCGCTCGCAGCGCTCAGGTCGACGAACGCGAGGTAGGTGGTGCCGCCCACGTCGCGTTTCTCGTAGAACAGCCCCAGGCTGTCGAGGGTGCCGGAGCCTTCGGGCCGGTCGGCCAGCGCCTCGGCGGCCTGCGTCAGCACGTCGTCGGCGATGGAGGCGGTCGTGCGCGTGGAGACGGCCGTCAGCGAGCCGTCGTCGCTCACCGAGAACACGGCCACGGGGATGGTGGGGTCCGACCCGCCGCGCTTGCCGCCGATTTCCGGCGGCATGGTGCCCTCTTGCTCGAGGTCGCTCGGCTTCTGGCCGGTGGGCTGGTTTCCGCTGGTGAAAGGCGCGTTCGACGCGTCGCCGGCATGGGATACGGCGGCGTCGAGCGTTTCGTGCACGCGCGTGACGCTTTGCTGGTAGTTGATCACGCAGATGGCGGTGAACACCACGATGAGCACCACGGCCACGGTGGCCATGTTGAGGGCGACGAACTTGATGCGCAGTTTTTTCAGCATGAGGCGCCCGCTTCGGAGGCTTCGGCGGGATCGGCAGCTTCGGCGTCGGCGTCGGCGGCGTCGGCAGCTTCGGCGTCGGCCACGAAGCGGTAGCCCGCGCGCCGCAGCGTCTCGATGCGCGCCGTCGACCCGAGGAACTTCATCTTCTTGCGCAGAAACGACACGTACGCTTCCACGTTGTTGTCCTCGGCGCTTGATTCCACGCCCCACACCTTCGCGATGAGCATGTCCTTCGACACCACCTGCCCGGCGTTCGCCATGAGCACCTTCGCCAGCGAGAACTCCTTGTAGCTGAGGTGGATGGACTTCGCGCCTCGCGCCAGGTCGTAGCTTTCCAGGTTGAGTACGAGGTCGCCCGCGGCCAGCTTCTCGAACAGCACCTCGCCCTGGCGGCGCGTGAGTGCGCGCAGGTGGGCCAGCAGTTCAGCGGGGGCGAAGGGCTTGGTCATGTAGTCGTCGGCGCCGCTGTCGAGGCCGGTGATCTTGTCGGGTACGGCGTCGCGCGCGGTGAGCAGCAGCACGGGGGTGCTGAGGTTCTTGCGGCGCAGCTCGGCCACCACGGTGAAGCCGTCCATCTTCGGCAGCATGACGTCGAGGATGATCACGTCGTACGTGCCCAATTCGGCGTACGTGAGGCCGGTGGCGCCGTCGTGGACCACATCGGTTTCGTAGCCGTTTTCGGCCAGGATGTGGGCGAGCGCCTGCGCCAAGCGCACGTCGTCTTCAACGATGAGGATCTGCATGCCCACCTGCTTTCACGTCGCGTGTTCAAGGTTCCATTGTAGCGGGAAGCCTGAAAAGCATCTGAAAGAATCGTGGCGGTTTCCCAGCGGTTGAGCGGCCGGCGGCCACCTTTCAGGGAACTTTCAGGGTGCGCGACTAGGATGCTCAGTCGTGATAGAAAGGACGATCATCCCATGACTACCTTTACCGACGTATTTGAACGCAAGGAAGTGAAGTATCGCCTGAACGCGTCTCAGCACGACGCGATGATTGCCGCGCTTGCGGGCCGGATGGCGCCCGACGCCTTCGGCACGACGCGCATTGTCAGCCGCTACCTCGATACGCCCGATCGCGCGCTCATCGAGCGGTCGTTGGACAAGCCGCTGTATAAAGAGAAGCTGCGCCTGCGCGGGTACGGCGCGCCCGAGGCGCACGACCGCGTGTTCGTGGAGATCAAGAAGAAGTACAAGGGCATCGTGTACAAGCGGCGCGTCGGCTGCTCGCTCACGGCGGCGTGCGCGTACCTGAACGGCATGCCGTACGAGCGGGCCTGCGCGCGCTATCCGTTGCCCGATCCCGTGATGGCGGCCGAGTCGCTCGCGCCGCGCAGCGTGCAGATTGCCCGCGAGATCGACGTGTTCGTCGCGCGGCACGCGCCGCTGCGGCCCTCCATGCTCATCACGTGCGACCGCACGGCGTACGCGCCTACGACCTGCGCCGATGGCGACGACCTGCGTATCACGTTCGATGCGAACATCTCGTACTGCGACCTCTTCGAGGCGCAGCCTGCAACCCCGCGCCCGCTGCTGCAGGCGGGCGACGGGGTGATGGAAATCAAAGCGGCGGGCCCGTTTCCGCTGTGGCTCGTGTACGCGCTCGACGCGTGCGAGGCCTATCCTTCGTCGTTCTCGAAGTACGGCACCGCGTATCGCGCATGCGCGCCCCGCGCGGAGCGGCCGGCCGCCGCGCCGGCGCGCGTCCCCGCTGCCATGTTCGTGCTTCCCAACCATGCGGTAAAGAAAGGAGGCCGTTGTGCTTGATGCGGCCCTGACCTCGATATTCGGCTCTGCGGAATCGCTCGTTGCGGGCGTGTCCACCGTCGATTTCCTCCTGTGCTGCCTCGCGTCCATCGTGTTGGGCGCGGCCGTGGCGGGCATCTACATGTTCCGCCACACGTACTCCAAGAACTTCGTCGTGACGTTGGCGCTGCTGCCGCTCATCGTGCAGATGGTGATCACCCTGGTGAACGGCAACCTGGGCGCGGGCATTGCGGTGATGGGCGTGTTCAACCTCGTGCGCTTCCGCTCCATTCCCGGCAGCGCGAAGGACATCGGCAGCGTGTTCCTGGCCATGGCCATCGGCCTGGCAACCGGCATGGGCTTCATCATGCTGGCCGTGCTGTTCACCATCATCGTGGCCATCGTGAACGTGGGGTACGTGCTGTCGCCCTTCGGCAAGCAGAAGGAGCCGGAGAAGACGCTGAAAATCACGATTCCCGAGGACCTCGAGTACGACGGCGTGTTCGACGACGTGCTGTCGCGCTACACCGACGAACACGAGCTGACGCTCGTGCAAACCACGAATATGGGCAGCCTGTTTCTGCTGGAGTACTCCGTGCGTATGAAGCAGCCCGGCTTGGAGAAGCGCATGATCGACGAGCTGCGCTGCCGCAACGGAAATTTGAAGATAACCTGCGGGCGTGCCGCTGCCATTAAGGATGTGTTGTGATGAAGAAAAAGACCTCAACCGCGCCGGCGCGCTGGTTGTTTCGCGATCGCATGGGGTGGGGAGCCATCTGCCTCTCAGTTGCCGCCCTCCTTGCGCTTTCCGGTTGCACGGTTCCCGCGTCAGACGCCTCGACTGCATCCGCATCGTCGGAGAGCGCGTCGGCAACCGCAAGCGAAACCGACGCGACCGTGAGCTTCGAAACGGTGGCCGCCTCCTTCGACGCCGCGGCGCTCGATCTCGATTACAGCAACCGCGACCAGGACGCAACCTACGACGACGCGTCCGCGACGCACATCGCGCTCACCAGCAGCGCAGCAACCGTCGACGGCGACGGCGCAAGCACCGACGGCTCCACCGTCACCATCACCGCCGAAGGCGTGTACGTGGTGTCGGGCGCGCTCGATGACGGGCAGCTCGTGGTGGAGGCCCCCGAAGACGCAAAGGTGCAGATCGTGCTCGCGGGCGTTACCATCCACAACGAGGACGGCCCGGCCGTGTACGTGAAGCAGGCCGACAAGTGCTTCATCACCTTGGCCGACGGAACGCAGAACGCGCTGACCGACGGCGAAACCTACGTGCTTGAAGACGACTCCGACGAGCCGTACGCCACGCTGTTCAGCCGCGCGGATCTCACGCTGAACGGCGCCGGCACTTTGAACGTGACCGGCTCCTACCGTCATGCCGTGTGCTCGAAGGACGACCTCGTCATCACGGGCGGCACGTACGTGGTGAACGCGGTGGAGGATGCCCTGCGCGGCCGCGACTGCGTCAAGATCGCCGACGGCGACTTCACGTTGACGGCGGGCGGCGACGGCATCAAGTCGAACAAAGATACGAAGGCGACCAAGGGCTTCGTGTCCATCGATGGCGGCACGTTCAATATCGAGGCGGGCGACGACGGCATCCAGGCGCAAACGTACCTGCGCATCGCGGGCGGTGAGCTCGACATCGCGGCGGCCGACGACGCGCTGCACTCCGACCTCGAGGGCATCCTGTCGGGCGGCACCCTCACCATCGAAGCGGGCGACGACGCGCTCCACGCCGAAACGAAGCTCGTCATCGACGACGGCACCGTGAACGTGAAAGCCTGCTACGAAGGCTACGAGGCCGAGAAGCTGTACATCAACGGCGGCAACACGCATATCGTGGCCAGCGACGATGCCATCAACGCAGCCGCCGCCGACCTGAGCGACGGCGATACCGATACCGCTACCGACACCGCAACGAACACCGACGCTGCGACGAACGCCGCCCCGACGCCGCCCGACGGCATGGGCGACATGCCCAGCGGCGAGATGCTCGACGGCGAGATGCCCGCCGGCGAAGCGCCCGACGGTGAGATGCCCGACGGCACCCCTCCCTCCGGCGATTCCGGCGAGAGCATGAACGAGCGCGAGCTCAACGGCGGCGCGCCCGACAACGCGTTCAACGAGGGCGGCACCGGCGGCATGGGCATGGGCGACGAGAACTGCCTCATCCAGATCAACGGCGGCTACACCGTGCTCGATGCTGCTGGCGACGGCGTGGACAGCAACGGCAACGTGGAAATCACGGGCGGCGTGCTGTTGGTCAACGGCCCCACGAGCGGCGGCGACGGCGCCTTCGACTACGACCTCACGGCCACGGTGACGGGCGGTACGGTGGTGATGGTGGGTTCCACCGGCATGGCACAGAACTTCACGAGCGGCGAGCAGTCCTTCGCCTTCACCACAGCCAGCGGAAACGCCGGCGACAGCGTGGCCGTCGTGGATGGCGACGGTACGGTGGTGGCCTCGCTCACGGCTGCCAAGCAGTTCGGCATGGTGTTGGCCACGAGCCCTGCGTTCACCGAGGGCGGCACGTACTCGCTCGTCATCGGCGGCACGGTGACCGGCGCGAACGCCGACGGCTACACCGATTCCGGCACCGTCAGCGGCGGCTCAACCGCCGAGATCACCGCATCCACCACGGCATCCGGCGGCATGGGCGGCCTCGGCATGGGAGGCGCCGGCATGCCCGCCGGCCAAGGCGGCGACGTCCAACGCAGCATGCGAGGCGGCTCCACCGCGTAAGCGCCCTCTCGCACCGAACGCTTCCGCACTCCGTTCTGCGCGCCTCGTACGGATGTTTCACGTGAAACATCTGGGCGGGGTGCGCGGCGTTTTCTGTCCTTTCGCCGGAAACGTGCGCCCACTTTAGCCGATTGGAGTACAATGAGCGGACGAATCAAGAAGGATACCCGCACGTCAGGCTGGGGACCGAGGCCCATGCAAGAAGGGATGCGAACATGGCAGACATCACCGAAGTGGAGTACATCTGGAAGAACGGGGAGATGATCCCCTGGGCCGAGGCAACCACGCATGTCTTGTCCCACTCGCTGCATTACGGTTCCGGCGTGTTCGAGGGCATTCGCTGCTACCAGAACCCGGAGACGAAGAAGAGCTACGTCTTCCGCCTGCGCGACCACATGGAGCGCCTGCATCGCAGCTGCAAAATCGCCCTCATCGACCTACCGTACACGGTTGACGAGCTGTGCGACGCCACCGTCGAGCTCATCCGCAAGAACAACCTGCCGTCCTGCTACATCCGCCCGCTCGTGTACCGCGGCTACGGCGTGATGGGCGTCGACCCCACCGGCGCTTCCACCGACGTGGCCATCGCCGCGTGGCCGTGGGATTCCTACCTGGGTGCCGACGCGCTCGAGCACGGCGTGTCCGTGGGCGTGTCGTCGTGGCGTCAGCGTTCGAACAACGCCATCCCGCCGTCGATGAAGTCCACGGCGTCCTACATGAACTCCATTTTGGCGAAGCTGGAAGCCAAGGAACACGGCTACGCCGAGGCCATCATGCTCAACGAGGCCGGCCTTGTGTGCGAAGGTACGGGCGAGAACCTGTTCACCGTGCGCGACGGTATCCTGTCCACGCCGCCGCTGTCCGACGGCCTGCTTGAGGGCATCACGCGCGACACCATTCTGTGCCTGGCCGATGACCTGGAGATCCCCGCGATCGAGGAAAGCCTCACGCGCAGTGACCTCTACGTTGCCGACGAGGTGTTCATGACCGGTTCCGCCGCCGAGCTCACGCCCATCGGCAGCGTCGACGGCCGCGTGGTGGGCAACCCCGGCGAGATCACTCGCCTGCTGCAGGACCGCTTCTTCGCGGTCGTCTACGGCAACATCGATGAGTACAGCGAGTGGCTGACCGAAATTTAAGCAGCACGTATGCATGGCGCGAAGCCCCCGCTGTCCGCTGCACGTGCGGGCAGCCGGAGGGCTTCGTTTTTTGAGCAAAGGAACGAAGGGAGCATCTTGGTGAATCGAATCCTCACGTATGACAGCACGTTGCGCGACGGCGAGCAGTGCGAAGGCATCACGTTGTCGCTTGAGGATAAGCTGCGCATCGTCCAGCGTTTGGACGCGTTCGGCATCGATTTCATCGAGGGAGGCTTCCCCGCATCGAACCCGAAGGACATCGCGTTCTTCCAGCGCGTGCAGGACATGCCGCTCAAGCACGCGCGCATCGCCGCGTTCGGCTCCACGTGCAAGAAGGGGGTCGCGGCCGACGAGGACCAGGGCCTCGCGGACCTCGTGGCAAGCGGCGCGCCCGTTGCCACCATCGTGGGGAAGACGTGGGACGAGCAGGTCACGCGTGCGCTGCTGACCACGCTCGACGAGAACCTGCGCATGATCCGCGATTCGGTGGCGTTCCTCAAGGCGCAGGGCCTCACGGTGGTGTTCGACGCCGAGCATTTCTTTGATGGGTACAAGGCGAATGCCGCGTACGCTCTGGCGTGCGTGCGCGCGGCACACGAGGCCGGCGTCGACTCCATTGACCTCTGCGAGACGAACGGCGGCGCGCTGCCGCACGAGGTGGAAGCCATCGTGGCCGTGGTGGCGAGCGAACTGCCTGGCCAGCAGCTGGGCATCCACTGCCACAACGACTCGGGGTGCGCCGTGGCAAACACGCTGGCCGCCGTCCGTTCGGGAGCGGTGCAGGTGCAGGGAACGGTGAACGGCTTCGGCGAACGCGTGGGCAACACCGACCTGCTCACCGTCATCGCCGACCTCGAGCTGAAGATGGGCTACACCTGCGTGGGCGACGAGCAGCTGCGCGACCTGACGAGCGTGGCCCAGTTCGTGGCCGAAGCGTGCAACCTCTCGGTGCCGACGCACCATCCCTACACGGGCGCTTCGGCGTTCGCGCACAAGGGCGGCCTGCACGCAAGCGCCATCGCGCGATTCCCCGAGGCCTACGAGCATGCGCGCCCCGAATCGGTGGGCAACACGCAGCGCATGCTGGTCAGCGAGCTGGCCGGCAAGGCGTCGCTCATCGCGAAGGCGAAGAATCTGGGCATCGACCTGACGTTGCACGCGGACAAGACGCAGGACATCCTCGACGACATCAAGCACCGCGAGGCGGCCGGCTACTCCTACGAGACGGCCGACGGCTCGCTCGCGCTGCTGTTGCAATGGCACCTCGGCGCGTACCGTCCGCACTTCACGCTGGAGAGCTTCCGCGTCATCGTGGACGATCGCGAAGACACGGGCGCGCTCGCGAAGGATGCCATGAGCGAGGCCACCATCAAAATCCACGTGGGCGATCAGCGCTTCGTGGCCACGGGCGAAGGCGCCGGCCCGGTCGGCGCGCTCGACAACGCGCTGCGCATGGCCATCGTGGCGTTCTACCCGGAAATTGCCGATATCGAGCTGGTTGACTACAAGGTGCGCATTCTCGACGAGAACGTGGGCACCGACGCCATCACGCGCGTCGTCATCACCACGCGCGACAAGCACGGCAGCTGGGGCACCGTGGGCGTATCGGAGAACATCATCGAGGCCTCATGGAACGCGCTCGTCGATTCCATCGAGTACGGCCTCATGCGAATAGGGGAGTGACATGAGCGATCTCAGAACGCCCGAAGTGGAGGACCTGCTGCGCGTATTCGCGGCGCTCGATGACGAGGATACCATCTTCACCCTGCTCGAAGACCTGTTCACCATCCGCGAAATCAAAGAGACGTCGCAGCGCCTCGCCGTGGCGCGCCAGCTTGACGCCGGCAAGTCGTACGCGGCCATCGAGGAAGCCACCGGCGCGTCGGCCACCACCATCGCCCGCGTGTCGAAGTGCCTGAGCTACGGAGCCGGCGGCTACAACGCCGCCCTCAACGCCCTCGACGACGCCGAGAAAAAGCGCCGGTAACCCCCCCTCTCTCTCACGCAAACGGCGTCTCCTGGGCTTCGTCTCGCAGGGTGGCGGCTCGGGCTTCTACGAGGTCGAGCAGTTCTTGTTGGGTGTGGACGCCCAGTTTGTGGTAGAGGCTTGAGGCGTGGCTCTTCACCGTCTCTTCCGATACCACCAGCTCCTCGCTGATGTGCTTGCGGTTGCGGCCGCGCGCGAGCAGCGCGAGCGTGTCGGCTTCGCGCGGCGTGACGGCGTTTTCCGTCACGATTACCTGGAGCGCAGCGTCGAGGCTGCCGTCGGGGTGCACGGTGTCGCCGGGCTGCGCGATACCCCATCCTGTGGTAAGGTTGCGGTTGCTCATCATGAACAGTGCGGCCATGAGTAGGACGAACGACGCGATGGTGGCCATCACCTGCATCCAATAACCCGCCTGCTCCTGCTGCGTGAGCGCGCTTGCCACCGACCCGCCGATGAGTTGTCCCAGCATGAGGCAGCAGGTGGGCCACGCCACCACCCAGGTAGCGGGCAGGTCGAACGTCTTCGTGAGGTACGAGCACAGCCCCCACATGATGAGGTGCACGTAGCAGAATCCTACGAACTGCACTGACTGCCCCAGCGCAGGCACGCCGCCCAACAGCGCGATGAGCAGCGCGCCGGTGGCCATGATGCCGAATCCCACCTGGTAGATGAGGTGGTTGAAGTCCATTTTCACGAACACGGCCGTCAGCAGCAGCAACAGCGCGGCCACGACGAAACTGAGCGCGTTCAGCAGGATGGTGTTCGGCTCGTCCGTCTGTAGTACGGTGCTGCCCAGCAGCACGCCCAGGGCCAAGCCGTGCAGCAGCGCCGTGACGAGGAACTTGTACGGCGTTCGTAGGGTGGCGTTCATGCCGTGGTCGAGCAGCGTTTTGCGTGGAAAGCTGCGCATGGCGCGGTACCAGCACAACGCTAGCGGTACGGGAATGGCCACGAACAGCATCTGCCCGAAGACGAGGGGCAGAAACGATAACAGGCAGATGAGCAGCGCCGACAACAGCATAGCCACGATGCCGTGAAACAGCACTTCGCGCGGTCCCAGGTAGCCGAACACGCGCCCCCATTCGATGAGCAGACACGCCGTGCCTAGCCCGATGCCGAACGACCCAAGCGCGTACAGCCCGATGCCCGACGTCTCGCTCAGCGACGCGCCGCACAGCTCGATCCACAAGTAGGCGAGCAGCGCCCCGCCCGCCATCACCCCGCCGATGACGCCGATGTACCACCGCTGCCGAAACACGACGTTCGTGCGTTTGAACCATACGCCCAGCGCGAAGTACGCAACAGCGCTCACGGCCACCGGTCCAATCCACGAGGGGAACACCATGCCGGAGCCGAGAGCGACCGACGGGAAGAACAGCGGCCCCTGAAACGCCATGTTCACCCATGTCCAATACAGGGTGAGCGCGGCCAGCAAAAACGGACGCGCCCCTATGCTTTCGGCAAGCCGATGAAGCACGAGCGACCGCTCGCGCTGCTCGTTGATAAGCCCGTGGTTCATGCCTGCATCCCTCCCCTTGCTCACGCGTTCCCCAGCCTACGCGTTATGAGAACATTCGTCCTCCCCCGAGTCGGGGGAAACCGTCGTTTTTGACCGTTTCCCCCGCTGACGGGGTGGCGTTCGTCGGCTTCCGCTTCCACACTGGCCCTCGTCGAACGGTTCGCTTGACGGCATCACAGCATAGCGCACGCGAATCGGATTGCAGAGGGAGAGCAACAACAAGGAAGGGTGATCACATGTTTGAAACCAACGAAGGCACGCGTGCGGGACTGTCCCGTCGCGCATTCCTCACGGGCGTGGCCGGCACGGGCGCCATCGCGGCGCTGAGCGGCCTGGCGGGCTGCGCTCCAGCAGCGCAGCAGGACAAGGCAGCGTCCGATCCGAAGGCCGATGCCGCATCCGGCCCGAAGACGTACGACAAGGTGGACAAGTCCTACGACACTGACTTGCTCATCGTGGGCGGCGGCGGAAGCGGCTTGGCGTGCGCGGTGCAGGCGGCGCTCAACAAGACGAACTTCATCCTCATCGAAAAGGGCGGTGAACTGGGCGGCAATGCGAGCTTCGTCGAGGGCATGTTCGCCATCGAATCGAAGATGGCCGACGACCTGGGTATCCGCGTGACGCCGTCCGAAATCATCGAGGCCGAGCTCGAGCGCGGCCAGCACCGTCAGAACGGCGCGCTGTGGATGGACCTGTGCACGAAGTCGGCCGAGAACATCGACTGGTGTCTTGAGCAGGGCGTCATGTACCGTGGCGACATCGACAACTACAACGGCGGCCTGTATCCCACCTTCCACTGGTTCAAAGACGGCAAGTGTAAAATCGGGTACGTGGAGCCCATGATCAAGCGCGTTGAGGAGCTGGGCATCGATGTGCATCTGAACACCGCCGCGACGGCGCTCATCATGAAGGACGGCGCGGTGGTAGGCGCGTACGCGGAAGGTGACGAAGGCGTGGTGCAGTACAACTGCAAGGCGGTCGTGTTCGCTACGGGCGGCTTCGGCGGCAACCCCGAGCTCATCGAGAAGCAGGGTTGGGACATTGAGAATCTGTTCGTGGTGGGCTCGTCGAACGCGGCTGGCGACGCGTATCGCATGGCGCTTGAGGTGGGCGCGAAGGACTTCATGTCCGACTCGGCGCAAAGCATCCTGTACAACATTCCCGCGCTGCCGCCCATCGACTTCCATAAGGACGCGCTCAACCCCGTGAACGGGTACTTCGGCATCGCGGCGGGCGGCCCCGTGCTGTGGGTCAACGAAAATTGCGAGCGCTACACCCGCGAGAACCTTACGGACGACAACCTCGTGCTGCAGTGCATCCCCGGAAAGGGTAATCTGGCGAACTACGTGGTGTTCGACCAGGCCATCTTCGACCAGTTCTTCGGCACCACCGACGAGGGCCGCGCCATGTTCGAGGACGCGGTGTCGGGAGACAAGACCGAGACGCTGTTCAAGGCCGACAGCGTGAAGGGTCTGGCTGACGCGTGCGGGCTTGACGCCGACGCGCTGACGAAGACCGTCGAGCGCTACAACGAGCTGGCGAAGAAGGGCGTCGATGAGGACTTCGGCAAACCGGCCGAGAAGATGATAGCCATTGAAGAAGGCCCGTTCTACCTGGCGAAACTAGGCTACAGCTTCTTCTTTGAAGTGGGTGGCGTGACTACCGACAAGCAGCGTCGCGTGTTGAACGAGGACTCGCAGCCCATCGAGGGCCTGTACGCCATCGGTAATGACGGCAACATGCTGTACCGCCACGTGTACACCATCAACATGCCGGGCACCGCGTTCGGCAACCAGGTGAACTCCGGCCGCGAAGCCGCTAACAACGTCGCATCGTTCTTGAAGGCGTAACGTCGCTCCAAGATAACCCTCCCATCTTGGACGACTTCGCAGGGGGGGGTGGCGTCGCGCCCCCCCCCCTTTTTTTTCTCCCGTTGTGCCCGCGTAAGGACCGCCGGTTCGCATGAGCTCCCGCGAGCGCAACGGGAGGGGGTGAGGGAAGCGCTTGGGACTGTAAAACGCCGCTTTTTGGCAAATTTTGACGCGATTGCGGTCGAATAGGGCTTCGAATGGTGCGACATGGTGCGCGTCGAGGAGCGCCATCAGGGCTTTTGCTTGCGAGTGATGGCGGATCGCGCGAATAACGCCGCAGTCAGCCCGCAATCGCGTCAAAATTTGCCACAAGATGGGTTTCTGCGGTGCACCTCTCGCATCCCCGCCCCTCCTGTTGCGCCCGCGGGGGCTTGTGCGAACCGGCGGTCCTTACGCGGGCGCAATGGGAGGGGCACCCCGCCCCCTCACCTCGCAACTACCGGCGCGTCTTCGTCGATCCCGCGTTCCACCTGTGCTCCGGCGGGCAGCTTCACGGGGTCGCCGTACTCGTCGATGGTGCCTGCCTCGCGGCCTTCGATGTAGGCTAAGCGGGCCTTGCCGCGCCTGAACGTTACGGGCGCCTTCCCCGAGCTCAGCTGGTAGCAGTACCAGAACACGAACGGGATGCCGATGATGCCGTTGAACATGCCCCAGGCCGACATGAATTCGGGGTTGAACCACGCCGCGCTGTTCATGATGGTGGGGAACAGCAGGGGGAAGCAGCTGCGCAGCAGCAGGTGCGCGCCCAGCGTGTAGATTCGTCCGGTGATGTAGAGCTCGGGGCGGCGCATGATGATGGGGTAGAGCTCGGCCGCCGCCAGGATGCAGCAGGTGGAAGCGAAGAACTCGTGCCCTTCGGCGTACACGAAGCACGCGTTCCACGTGGTGTACAGGAAGTTCCACATGGGCACCGTGTAGGACAGGATCTCGCCGTGGCTCGAGGTGTCGTACTTCCAATACTTGTCGCCGAACGGCATGGTGATGCACAGGATGAGACCGGCCAGCGCGTTCATGTTGTTGCCCATCTGCACGTCGCGCAGCGTGGCTTCGGCGATGTTGCAGAACACGATGCCGTACAGCGTCCAGCGCACCCACCGCTTGCGCATGAGCCGCCAAAACGGCGTGTCCTTCTGCTGCACGGCGGCGATGCGGCCCACGCCGGCGAAGATGAGCGGAAGGATGACGGAGAGGTTCTTCGCCCACCGGAACCAGTCGTCGCCAGGGATGTTGATGATCCATAGCGGTATGGTGACGAGCGACACCACCCACACCCACATCGACGCGCGGTAGTGCCGTCGCATGAACTCGGTGAGCAACATGAGCAGCACGGTGTAAACAACCATGGAAATAGGCGTGATCCAAACGGGCACGGTCATGGCGAATCCCCTTTCCCCGACTCTTTTCCCAGGTGGTGCAGTATGCCGCCAGTCTAGCATCCGGCGTGCGACGGCTTCTTTCACAAACTGCCCCGCCGTGTGAAAGACTTCTGCGCGGCGGCTTCGTATACTCGCCTCAAGGCGTGCCGTAACCGGGGAGTGCGCGCCGCGAGACAAGGAGGCGACTCATGGGCATTCTGTATCAAGCGGCCGACCCGATGTACTGGGCCATCTGGCTGTTCATCCTGTTCGCGCTGATGGCGTTCAACGAGCTGGGACGCACGTCGCTGTGGGCCGGCATCACGCTGTTCGCCATCGTGCCCCTCGTGCTGACCATCTTCGTGTGGCCCACCACGGCCGCACCCGGCAACGAGTACGGCACGGGCACGTGGTTCAACTGGGTGAAAACGTACTCGGCCTTGGCGGGCTGCCTCGGCTTCATGGCGCTGCGGTTCGTGCATTGGCGCGGCGCGGACGGCCGCACCCACTACCTGTACGAGAAGCGGTGGGCGCTGTGCTTCCCGCCGCTCATCCTGGCCGTCAACATCGCCGAGGCCGTCATCCGCGACTTCCAGGTGTTCAGCTTCGGGCTGTGGCAGGGCGGCGTCGTCGAGAACCTGTGGACCATGTCGGGGCCGTGGAACATCATGAACGGCATCGCCGGCATCCTCAATATCGTCACCATCTGCGGCTGGTTCGGCATCTTCATCTCGAAGGACCCGTCGAAAGACATGATCTGGCCCGACATGATCTGGGCCTGGATCATCGCGTACGACCTGTGGAACTTCGCCTACACGTACAACTGCATCTCCGACCACTCGGCCTACGCCGGCCTCGCGCTGCTGCTGGCCTGCACCATCCCCACGTTCTTCATTAAGAAGGGGGCGTGGCTGCAGCACCGCGCGCAGACGTTGGGGCTGTGGATCATGTTCGTGATGACCGTCCCGCAGTTCGCCGATGTGCTGGCACCCATCCCCACCACGCACAATCCCACGGCGTTCTTCGCGGTGAGCTTCCTCGCGCTCGCGTCGAACGCGGCGCTGGCCATCTACCAGTTCCGCAAGATTCGCAAGCTCAAGTTGAACCCGCTCAAAGACCAAATCTACGCCGATACGAAGTCGTACCAGGAGCTCGAAGAGGCAAATCGCTAGAGAACCCCGTATAATGGACGCCGAGCGTAAGCGTTGCGCGCGGCGTCCATGCGCGCTTGAACGCAGGAGGGCGCGATGCGGGTCGACCAAGAGAGCACGGGATTCCGCCCGTCGGGGCGCGGTCGTGCTGCGTCCGAAAGCCGCCGCCTGAGCGGGCCGGCGGGCGATATCATGCTGGCCGCGCGCCTGCTGTTCGAGCAGCGCGGCGTGGGCAAGACCACGGTGAAGGACATCGCCGCCGAGGCGAACGTCACGCGCGAGCTGGTGTACTACTACTTCGAAAACAAGCAGGCCGTGGTCGATGCGGTCATCGACGATTACGTGGAAGACCTCGTGGAAAGCGTGCTCGTGTGGAACGAGTCGCGCGTGTTCGGCGACACGGCGGGCTCGCTCAAGGCCTGCATCGCCACCTTCCGCCGCGCGCTGTACGACGCGAACGGCCTGCGTCCCATGATTGCCGTCCTCGAAGAGCTGGGCATACGCGACTCGTTCGACGTGCGCGCGGTGCGCGAGACGGTGGACTGCATCAACGAGCAGATCGTCGTGGAATACGCGGCCTACCATCAGGTGGAAATCGAGTTCGTGTACGAAATGTTCTGCATGGTGATCTTCGGCCTCGTCGGCCTGGTGAAAATCAACCCCGATATCAGCGACGAAGCGCTCATGAAAGTGGTGGAGCAGGCCCTGCACCTCGATATGGAGCCGCTCCCACCTGCGCCTACGTGCAGCCCGTGAATATTCAGAAACCGTCAAGTCCTCGTGCTATAGTTGTCACGAATTCGTTGCTCGTTGCGGTGCCGAATCGTCCAAAATAAGAGGGTAGAACTCAACGTGGAGGCATACGCAACGAATTCGAGGAGGTTACATGACTGACATCACGCGCGGCATCGATCGCCGCACGTTTTTGGTGGGTGCAGCGGCGCTCGGCGCGGCCACCCTGTTGCGACCGACGTTGGCGTTTGCCGACCCCACGTCTGCCGATAAGTTCGCCGAGGCCGATGCCGTCCGTTCCCGCATCGTGGAGATGCAGAACCAGTTGACGGTGGCGGCGGAAGACTACTACAAGGCGCTCGATGAGCACGACGCGGCCGTGCAGGCCGTTGCCGATGCTCAGGCGCGCATCGACGAGGCAAATGCCCAGATCGCCGATTTGCAGGACAAGCTGAGCAAGCGTGCGCGCAGCATGTACCGCAACGGCCAATCCACCGCGCTCGACGTGATTTTGGGCGCGACGACGTTCGAGGAATTCGCCACGAGCTGGGATTTGCTCAACGACATCAACGACAACGACGCCGCGATGGTGCAGCAGACGAAGGATCTGCGCGCCGAAGTCGAGGCGGCGAAGGTGGAGCTGGAAGAGCAGGAGCGCATCGCCGCCGAGAAGGCCGACGAAGCCGCCCGCATCAAGGCCGAGGCCGAGCAGACCATCTCCACGCTGGAAACCACGCTGCAGCAGCTCGACGCCGAGGCGCAGGCGCTGCTCGTACAGGAGCAGGAAGAGGCGCGCGCGGCCGAGGCGGCTGCAGCAGCGGCCCAGGTCAAGAAGACGTACGCCTACAGCGGCGGCTCCGCGGCCATCCCGTCGCAGGGCACCGTGGTGGACTACGCGCTGTCGCGCATCGGCTGCCCCTACGTGTGGGGCGCGGCTGGACCCGACGCGTTCGACTGTTCGGGCCTCGTGACGTGGGCGTATGCGCAGGTGGGCATCTCGGTGCCGCACCAGACCGAGTCCATGTACTTCGCGGCGGCCGCTCGTTTGCCGGTTTCCGAAGCGCAGCCCGGCGATGTGCTGTGGATCAGCTACGGCGACGGGTACAATGGCCACGCGGGCATCGCCTGCAGTGCCGGCGGGACGCACTTCGTCCACGCCCCCACGTTTAACGCGTTCGTGCGCGATACCGACCCGCTCAGCTGGGCCGGGTTCACGCACGCGCTTCGATTTGTCTAAAAGGAGGACGAATTGTCCACGTTGTTTGTGAACGCGTGCATGCGAGGCGCCTCGTCGCGCACGCTCACGCTGTGCCGTGAATACCTGGAGCGCTTCGACGACGTGACGGAAGTCGACGTCGCAGCGCTCGAGCTCAAGCCGTTCGATGCCGAGATGGTGGCGTATCGTTCGGAAAAGCAGCGGGCGGGGGAGTGGGACGACCCCATCTTCGCGCTGTCCCGCCAATTCGCCGAGGCTGACGACATCGTCATCGGCGTGCCGTACTGGGACATGTCGTTCCCGGCGGCGTTCCGAACCTATATCGAGCACGTGAGCGTGTGCGATTCGACGTTCCATTACACCGAAGATGCCCGCTGCGAGGGCATCTGCAAGGCGAAGCGCATCACGTACATCACCACGTGCGGCGGCTTCGTGGAGGGCTCCAACTTCGGCTACGAGTACGTGGTGGGCATCGCGAAGATGTTCGGCATCCCCGAGGTGCGCTTCGTGGCAGCCGAGGGGCTCGACATCGTCGGCATCGACGTGCAGGAGCAGATGGACAAGGCCCGCGCTCAGATGGCGAAGCTCGATTGAGCCTAGCGGCGTATAGCTTTGCGTCGGGGCCGGCCCAGCTCAGCCGGCCTCGTTTTCCGCACCCTGAGGGGTTCGACGAGAATCTGACCATCTCCGACGTGGCGGTGATGATGCAGCGGGCGCTCAACTGCGTGGACGCGCGGCTCGTGGATCACGGGTTGCGCGTTGCCACCATCCTCGACGCCATGCTGGCGGTGAAGGGCACCTACGATGAAACGCAGCGCCGCGCGGCCTACTTCGTGGCGCTGCTTCACGATATCGGGGCGTACCGCACCGAGGAAATCGACCGCATGGTGGCGTTCGAGACCGAGGGCGTGTGGGAGCATTCGTTCTACGGGTTCCTCTTCTTCAGGGAGTTGTCGCCCCTCGTCGATTACGCCGAAGTCGTGCTGTTCCACCATATGGACTACGACCGGTTCACCGGGCAGAGCCCGCAGGTGAAGTTCCTGGCCACCGCGCTGCACGTGGCCGATCGCGTGGATGTGCTGCTGCTCGAGCACCCTGAGGCCGACGCCGCCGACGTGATGCGCCTCATGGACGCTGTGCGGCCGGGCACGTTCGCGCCTGAAGCGTTGGAGCTGTTCGCGGAGGCCGAACGGCGCTACGGCGTGCTCGCGTACCTGCGCGGGGGCGTGGAGGGGCCGAACCCTTCGCGCATCGTGGCCGACCCGACGGGCACGGGCACCGCCACGTCGTACCTCGACATGCTCGTGCACATCATCGACTTCCGCAGCCGCCATACCGTCACCCACACGGTGACCACGGCGTGGGTGGCGTATGAACTGGCCCTTCGTCTGCTTGGGGACAAGGGGGCCGCCGCGCACGTGTACGCAAGCGCGCTCGTGCACGACGTGGGCAAAATCGGTATCCCGCTGTCCATTCTGGAAAAACCGGGGCGCCTCGATGCCGACGAGATGGCCGTCATGCGCACGCACGTGGCGCTGACCGAGGGCATCCTCGAGGGCTGCGTCGATCCGCACATGCAGCGGGCTGCCGTGCGTCATCACGAGAAGCTCGATGGCAGCGGGTATCCGCGCGGGCTGCAGGCCGACGAGCTGACGATGCCCGACCGGATCATCGCCGTGGCCGACATCGTGAGCGCGCTTGTGGGCACGCGCAGCTACAAGGAAGCGTATCCCAAGGAAAAGGTGCTGATGCTGCTCGATGAGCAGCAGGCCGCGGGGAAGATCGACGCTGCGGCGGTTGAGACGATGCGGCGCGATTACGACGCCATCATGGCCACGGTGGCGCAGGCGTGCCGTCCGGTGGCCGACGCGTACGAGCGGGTGCAGCAGGATTACGCCTGGTTGTTGAACGAGTTGGAGCACGCCCGAGCCGTTGAAGGGAGCAAGGCATGAAGCGCCTGTTGATGGTGGTGGACTACCAAAACGATTTCGTGGACGGAGCGTTGGGATTTCCCGGAGCCGAGAAGCTGGCCGAACCCATCGCGCGGAAAATCACGGAGTATCGCGACCGTTTCGACGAGATCGTGTTCACGCTGGACACCCATCACGCGAACTACCGGGACACGCAGGAGGGGCGCAATCTGCCCGTGGAGCACTGCGTGGAAGGCACGCCCGGCCACGGGCTGTACGGTGTCGTCGCCGACCTTATCCAGCCCGTTGACGTGGTGTTTCGCAAGCCGACGTTCGGGTCGGCCGACCTGTTCGAGTGGCTGCGCGTGGCGCAGCAGGCCGCGGCCGAGCTGGGCAAGCCGCCCTTCGAGAGCATCGAGCTGGTGGGCCTCGTGTCCAACATCTGCGTGCTGTCGAACGCCGTGCTGGCGAAGACCGCGTGTCCCGAAGTGCCCATCATCGTGGACGCCGCCTGCACGGCGTCGTTCGATCCGAAGCTGCACGAAGAAGCCCTCGACGTGCTCGAAGGCCTCCACGTGCAGGTGATCAACCGGTAACGCGCGGCGCTACAGCGCTTCGACGTCCGCCTCGGTGACGGGCGTGGTGGCTTCCAGCTTGCCGCCGGTGGCAGCCTGGATGCCGCAGATGCGGCCGGTGGTGATGCAGTGGCCCGCCGACATGCCGCCCTGGTACATGGACCAGTCGGGGCTGCCGCACAGCTGCCCGGCGCTGAAGCCCGTCACCCACAAGTTGGGGATGACCTGGCCTTCGGTGGTGAGCGCCTGGTAGTTCTCGTTCACGGTGACGCCGGCGCACAGCGCCGACACGCGCACGTGCTTGTGGATGCCCCAGAACGGCGCCTTCTCGATTTTCTTGAGGTACTTTGCCTGCTTGCCGAAGTCTTCGTCGAAACCCTTGTCCACCAGCTCGTTGTAGCGCGCGACGGACTTCTTGAGCGCGTCGGCGGGAATGCCCAGCTTGCCGGCCAGTTCGTCGAGCGTGTCGCAGCGGTATGTGTCGATGAGGCTCTCGATGACGTTCGACCCGCTTTCGGCCGAACGGTCCATGTCCACGTCGGGCATGTACACCTCCATGGCTTCCTGCGCCGTGGGCTTGCCGCCCCATTCGGTGACCTGCGCCACGTAATCGTCGTCGAAGATCTGGGAGTACCAGCCCGGCTTCGGCTGGTTGCGCAGCACGCAGTTCACTTCCTCGAACACGCAGTCTTCGTTCATGAAGCGCTCGCCGTTTTCATTCACGTACAGGAAGGGCTCGTTGAACATGGGGCCCGAGTCGAAGTCGTGCATCATGTGGGAGTGCCCGACGGGCACGAAGCCGGCGCCCACGGCCATGGACATGAGGATGCCGTCGCCCGTCTTGTTGCTCTGCTTGCGGTCGAACTCCTTGACGTCGGGGCAGTAGCGCTCCACGAGGCTCTGGTTGTTCTGGTAGTCGCCTGTGGACAGGATGACGCCCTTCGTGGCGGTGAACTTGATGTACGAGGAGCCGCTCTTGCCGATGACGCCGGTGACCGCGCCGGCGTCATCCGTGACCAGCTGCACGCCCGGCGTGGAGTAGAAGAACTCGACGCCCTTGCTCGCTGCCAGTTCGGCCAGGTGCTCCACCATGGTGCCGTTGTTGTAGGGCTTCGGGCCGAACATGATGCTGCGACGCGCGCATTTCGAGCCGTCCTCGTACTCGGTCACGGCCGTGGGGCGCACGGTGTAGGGCGGGAAGCCCGCTTCGGCGGTGCGCACCTGCGTCCAGCGGATGGCCTCGCCGGAATAGGCGCAGTACGTTTCGGCCAGCTTGCGGTCGGCGCGCCAACGGCAGTCTTCCAAGTAGCCTTGCAGGTAGTTCATGACCCCCTGCTCATCGCTTTGATCGAGCAGCACGCCGGAGCACGTGCCGCCCTGCGCGATGGGCTTCGACTCCTTCTGCAGCACGGCTACCGTGGCGCCTTCTTCCAACGCGGACAGCGCGGCGGGCACGCCGCCCGTGCCGGCGCCGACCACCACCACGTCGAAGGTTTTCTCCTCGGCGATGTCGGTGATGGGGTCGATGACGACGGGCGATTCCTCGAAGTCGCTGGCTTGCAAGCCGGCGGGGTAGGCGCTCGCCGCTGCGGCGTCGGCGGTGCCGCCTGCTGCGGCGGGCGCGCATCCGGCCAGGCCGGCTCCGGTGGCGACGATGCCGGTGGCAAGCGCCCCCTTCAAGAAGTCTCGACGATTCAGTTCCATACTCCCTCTCCTTTCCTTGTGAGATGCGTGCGGGGTCCGGCGCCGCCTCGGTTGGGAGGGAGGGGCGAAGCGGCAACCGGCGCCCGAACGCTTCCGAAACTACGCCGCACGAGGCGGAATTTCCTCCTACAAACGGTATGAAGTTGCAGGCGGGGGCCGACTTCATACCGGTTTTCTGATATAACCATGGTCGAGGGGAAGGGGTGTCCGATGCGTTTGATCCGCTTGTTTTTCGCGCGCACGCCCGGCGTGATGGGCGCCGTGGCGGGGCTTGCCTGCGCGCTCATGGTGCTTGAGGTGCAGCGCATGCCGGTTGCGCACTTCGTGAGTTTCTCCATGTTCGCGCCCGTGCCCTACATCGTGGAAGCGGCGGTGCTGCTTGCAGTGATCGCCTGGTACCGGGTGCGTCCGGGCGCGCGGCTGAGCGCGAGCGTTGCCGTGCGCGGTGCGGTGGCGGCGGTTGCGCTGGTCTCCTCGTGGCTGTTGCTGTACGCGGGGCTTGCCGACGACGGCACGGCGCTCGGCGTGCTCATGGCCTACCGCGCGAGCACGGGGTTGCTCGTGGTGTTGTGGGGCGAGCGGCTCGTGGAGCTGGGCGCGCGCCGCGCGGCGTGCACGTTTGCCGCGGCCTGCCTGCTGTCGGGGGTGCTCACCATGGCGCTCGCTCTGTTCCCGAGTGCGGTGGCGCCGCTGTTGCTGGGGGCGTTGCCCCTTGTTGCGGGCGGCGTGTTCGTGGCGTATCGGCCGCGGGTGGAAGGCGACGCGGGCGTGCTCGAGCGGCCGCTGCCGCGCTTCGCGTGCGCGAGCACGAAGGACAAGGTGGTGGCCGTTGGGTTGGTGGCGCTGCCGCTCATCTGCCGCGGCCCCATGGTGTCGGCGCAATCGTCGTGGATGACGCTGCAGGGCGACGCGGCCATGGCCGCGCTCATTCAGGTGGCTATCGGCTGCGGCATCGTGGCGGCCGGGCTCATCGCGCTGCTCGTGACCGACCGGGTGTGGAACCGCAGCTTCATCCTCGTGTACGAGCTGTTCGTGCTGCCGGTCACCTTCGTGTCGTTCTACACGGCGCAAGCCTCGGCCGACCTGTGGTTTCTCCACATGCTCATCGTGGATTCCACGTACAAGGTCACGCTGTTCTACATCGTCATGACGCCGTTTTTGTTCCCGGCCTCGCGTGCGGGCAACGCGTCCTGGCCGCTCATCGGGTCGTTCGCGTTCATGATTGCGGTCCGCGCGCTGTTCGTGGGACTGCAGTCGGCGCTGCCGGCGCCGGCCTACGCGGGCCTCACCGTAACGGTGGTGTTGGCGTCGTTCGCAGGCGGCGGGGTGCTGTCGTTTCTGATCATGCAGCAGCAGGCGAACAGACGCGAGGCCGTGCAGGCCGAGGCGGCGGAAGCCGTGCTGGCGAACCTCGAGGAGCGCTGCGCCGCCGCGGCGGCGCGCTTCGATCTCACGCCGCGCGAGCGGGACGTGCTTCTGTTGCTCGCGCAGAACTACCGCGCACCGTACATCGCCGAGAAGCTGGTGGTGAGCCAGTCGACGGTCAAGACGCACATGCGCAACCTCTACGGCAAGCTGGGCGTGCACTCGCAGGCGGAGCTGCTTCTGCGGCTCGAGCAGGAAGCCGAGAGCATTTCGGCCTAGGGTTTAGTGGCGGCGGGCGAAGGCTTCGAGCACGAGCTGGGCGCGGGTGCCGATGGGGGTTTCGTTCTCCGCGAGGAAGCGGGGGACGTCCTCGATGGCGAGCTGGAAAGGCTCGATGAGCTCGGCCGGCTCGGGCTGCGCGTCTGAAATGCGCTCCACCTGGGCGAACACGACGTGCACCGTCTCGTCGGTGAGGCCGGTGGACGAGTAGCCCGCCTGCGGAAGCGGTTGGAGCGCCGCCGCCTCGTCGAGGTCGGCGCGCAGGCCGTAGCCCGTCTCCTCGCGCAGCTCGCGGTTTACGCACGTGGCCAGATCTTCGCCCGGCTCCATGAGCCCGGCCGGAAACGCGATGCACCAGCTGTTGAGCGGGTAGCGGAACTCGCGGATGAGCAGCAGCTTCCCGTCGGCCGTTTGCCCCACGATGCACACGGCGTCGGCGGGGGTGCGCATCCCGCGCGCGTTGCCCTCGAGCTCGGCGCGGTACGCGTCGAGGGCCTTGCGCGAGGCGCTCTCGTATTCGTAGCGCGAGCCGTCGGGCATGTCGTAGGCGAGCACGTACTTCTTGATCCAACCATCGGAAACCTGGCGGATGTCGGCAAGCTGGGGAACGGCGGTCATGGGAGCTCCTTTGTGGGTTGGGTGCGGAGGCTAGAAGTCGAACACGTCGCCGACGTTGGCGGCGATGCAGAGGTCGGCTTGGCGGTCGCGCGGGGTGGGGGTGCGGTTGACGATGACGAGACGGCGGCCGGTGAAGAAGTCGATGAGCCCCGCGGCCGGATACACGGCCAGGGAGGTGCCTGCCACGACGAGGAGGTCGGCCTGTGCGAGAGCGTCGACGGCGCCCTGCATCGTGCGCTCGTCGAGCGGCTCCTCGTAGAGCACGACGTCGGGCTTGACGATCCCGCCGCAGGCGGGACACCGCGGGACGCCGTCGGGCGCTTGCGCGCGGAGGGCGAGCAGGTCGTGGACGGGGTAGGGCGCGCGGCAGCCCATGCAGAAGTTGCGCAGGACGCTGCCGTGCAGCTCGAACACGTTTGCGCTGCCGGCTTTCTGATGCAGGCCGTCGATGTTCTGCGTCACGACGGCGCTGAGCGTGCCGGCCTGTTCGAGTTCGGCAAGCTTCCGGTGCGCGCGGTTGGGCTGGGCGTCGAGGGCCAGCATGCGGTCGCAGTAGAAGTCGAAGAACGCGCCAGGACGCGCGTCGAAGAAGCTGCGGCTGATCATCTGCTCGGGCGGGTAGGGGTACTTCTGTGCGTACAGCCCGTCGGGGCTGCGGAAATCGGGGATGCCGCTCTCGGTGGACACGCCCGCGCCGCCGAAGAACACCATCCCGCCCGGAGGCGTGTCGGCCACCCAGCTGCGGAACGTGTCGATGTCGCGTGCGGTGGGTTCGTCCATGGCTCCTCCAATCAGGTTTGCCCCATCATAGCAGGAAGGCGACCGGGTGGTCGCCTTCCTTGGAGCGTGGGTTGTGTGCGGGGGCTAGCCTTCGATGGCGATGCTCTTCTTCTCCTCGAGCTTCGGCTGCTCCTGCTTCTTCGGCACGGCGATGCGCAGCACGCCGTCTTCGAACTTCGCCTTGATGTCGTCTTCCTCGATGTCGTCGCCCACGTAGAACGTGCGGCTGCACTTGCCGCTGAAGCGCTCCTTGCGGACGTACGTGCCCTTCTCGTCCTTGTCTTCGGACTCGGACTGCGTCTGCGCGGCGATGGTGAGGTAGCCGTCCTTGAGGTCGGCCTGCACGTCATCCTTCTTGAATCCGGGCAGATCGATGGTCAGCTCGTAGCCTGCGTCGGTCTCCTTGATGTCCGTGCGCATGAGGCTGGGCGACATTTTCTGCATGGCTTGCATCGGGGCGCTGGCCGCATCGAAGAACGCGTCGAACGGATCGGTCATCAGCTCGCTCAGCAGGTTGCGATTCCTCCGCATCGGTACCATCATGGCCATGGGTCATCATCTCCTGTTAACTCGGTGGTGTAGGCGGTAGGTTCGGTTGTGCCGGCGCGCCGCCTTGCTTGGTATGGTTGTATTGTAGGAAGGCGATTAGCACTCGGCAAGCGAGAGTGCTAATTGGTTACTTTTTCGTAATGTTTTATGCGCCATTGGTGCGCGGGGGTGCTTTCCTTTTTCCCATGGCGCGCCCGGGCGCTCGCGGGTTGTATGCGGCGCTTGCGCGCCGTCGATGCAACCCGTAGGTCCCCTCAACGGCGCGCCAGCGCCGCACGGACCCGCGAGCGCTCGGGCGCGCCAAAGAAAAAGGGAAGGCGCGCCCGCCGCGCGCTAAAGCCTCTCGTCAGGCGTTCTCTACCCCTCGTCTCCCAGGACGCGGTCCATCATTTCTTGGCGGTTGGCTACTCCGAGCTTTGCGTAGATGTGCGCGATGTGCGTCTTCACGGTGTTTTCGGCGAGCACCAGTTCGTCTTGGATGAGCGTGCGCGTGCGTCCTTGGGCCAGCAGGATGAACACCTCGGTTTCGCGGGGCGACAACTTGTACGCGACGGCGATGTCTTTGCAGCGGTCGGCAATGGCGCGCGACACGTGTTCGCCCGTCAAATCGCCCTGCGGGGCGGGAGCGGAAACGGAGTCGGGGGTCGGTGCGGGTTCCGGCTCAACAGGGTCGTTCTGCGCGCCAAGGCGCCGCGCGCCCATCCACTCGCTCACGATGGCGGCAATGGTGAGCGAATAGGCGGCGCCCAGCATCACCATGCTGCTGAACGCCACGCCGCTGCCCAGCAACGCCACCCACAGAATGGAGCTGAGCGCGTAGACGGCCGCGGCGATGCCCATCACGCGATACGACGGCATGGTCAGCGCGTCGACAGCCGTCACCACCACCATCCAGAACAGCAGGTGAGCGCACGAGTCGTCGAGCCTCATGAACGCGTCAAGCAGCGCGGCGGGAATGCCCTGCGCCGACGTCTGGGACACCACGACGAACAGTCCGCCGATCACGAAGATGAACGCCGGCTGAAAGCGCAGGTCGAGACGCCATTGCGTCGTTTTCACCAACGTGGCGTACGCGAACAGGGCCAAGAGAGCCGTGGAAACGAGCGAGAACAGGAGACCGGCGAACAGACCCTGCGCGGCAACGGCCTCGTTTCCCCACAGCCCGATGGAGCTGAACGATCGCACGGTGGCCAGCAACAGCGCGCCGGCTGCAACCAGCACCATGAGGCTGCGTCGTCCTTCGTGCCCCTTCGGCAGCTCGGCGCGCCGAGGCTGAAGCTCGAGCGCGTCCGATCCCGTTGCAGCGGTGCGGGCGCCCTTGAGCAGGGCCGCCGAGACGAGCGGAAGCGCTATGGTGATAACGATTTGCCAGACGGAAGGCACCGCTTCGCGCACGATGGGCAGCACGAGCGTCTCCGTGGCCAATGCGGCGACGATGCACCAGGCGGTGCAGGCGAAGGTTTGCGTGCGGGTGAGCAAGAGGTAAAACCGCGAGGCGATCCAGAAGTACCCCGCGCCGAATATGACCAACCCGGCTACGGCCAACACGATGGGATCGAACAGGCTTTGGTTCGACGCGAGGGCGAAACAGGCGGTGCCCACCGATGACGCGAGCGGCAGCACGTAGGAAAACGGACGGTCGCGTTCGCGCAGCCAACGCGGGGCAAGCGCGAAGGCGATGCCCACGGCAAGGATACCCAGCAGGAAGAACAGGCGCGGATTGACGGCGGGGTCGAGGTCGTGCAGCGAGGAGGGGAAGCCTCCGGTATGGCCGGCCAAGGTGCACCAGAGCAGGTTCGCTCCCAATCCGGCGGAGGCAAGGACGGCACTGCGATTGACGCGCGCGGCGGCGCTGTTGTGCATGGTCCGATCCCCCCGATTCTCTTCCCGGCGCTCCCTCAAGCGTCGGTGCGAAGCCCCTGGCAGGGCTGGGTCATTATATACGATTTCCACGATAGGCGAAAAGGGTGCCCACCTCCATCAACCAAACCGGGGGATACCCGCACGGGTTCGCCCCATTATTCACCCGGATGCGTTGATGGTGCGCGAAACGGTTCGATCGTACCATCGTCCCCGCATGCGGCAGGCGCGCGTTGCGCGTGGGAAGGAGGGTCGGGCCGAAGGTTCGCGCCGTTGCATTTCGGATGAGAGAAGACGGAGGAGATCATGAAAAACATGCGACTGAAAACCGCGCTCGGCATGGCGGGGGTGGTGGTCGTCACGGCGGCCTGCTGTGTCGCCGGCCCCGCGTTGGCTGTCGATTCCGCATCGACTGCGGACGAAATCGTGCGGGGAGGGGAACCGGACGGCGACGTCCAGTATCCGGGCAAAGAGTTCATCGTGGACAACTACAGTAAGTGGGACAAGATTGCCGAGGAGTACGCCCCCGAAATCATCAAGTACGCGAACGGGCAGCTGGTGCAGCGCACGCCCACCGAGTACGAGTGCCCCCATTGGATGCAGCAAAGCTGGACCATTTCGTACAACACGTACTACCTCGACGCCGACAATCGCGGGTGCAATTCGTGCCACGCCGATTTGAACGCGATGATCGAGAACATGGAATACAAGCACGCCACCATCGACAACGAAGCGCTTGAGACGTACGGCGATGTGAACCAATGCATCTCGTGCCACCGCGACAACGGCGACGATTTCGGCCGCCTCATACATGCCATCCACTTCAACGAGCGCAGCGGTTCCAAGTTCGCCGAGGGCTCGAACGGTACGTGCCAATCGTGCCACGACGCGACGGCGGACGGCAACGGCATGCAGCTGTGGGACAACGTGAAACACGAGGCGCTGCAGGGCATCAACAAGGTTGAGAACGTGCAGGGCGAGTTCGCAACAACCCAGGACAAGGTGCAGACGCAGGACGAGCTGTACAGCTACGACTTCGTCCACGGCTACTACGACCACATGCGCTACGCCTGCAGCCCTGCAGGTTTGGACATCGACCTGCCGCAAAGCATGTTCGACGAGTGGGAAATCACCATCGACGGCAACGTGAACGAGCCCTATACGGCGAACCTGCCCGACCTGGTGGCCGAGGCCGAGGCGGCCGGCGTTGTGGTGACGAAGCCGTCGAAGATGGTGTGCGAGCTGAATCCCATCGGCGGTGGCGGCATCGGCCAGGCCGAAATCACGGGCATTCCCGTAAGCTGGCTCATCGAGAAGGCGGGCGGTTACACCGAAGACACGAACAGCGTGCGCGTCATTCGCGCGGACGGTTCGTCGCGCAGCGGGTTCGATCTCTCGGTGCTCGACAAGGGGTACCTGGTGTACAAAATCGGCGGCGAATACCTTGACGCGCGACACGGTTTCCCGGTGACGCACTGGCAGGAAACGTACGACGCGCAGATTTTCTCGAAGCAGATCAACGGCTACCACGTGACGTCCGATGTGATGGACGAGCGCGTATGCGGCCAGGTCAACCAAGAAGGCGCGCAGGTGAACCGCCCGAACGTGACGGTGTGCGGCGTGCCCGAGGGCCTCATCATTCAGAACGGGCAGCCGTTCACGTTCAGCGGTTACGCCGACGCGTTCGACCATCCCATGAAGACGGTGGAATTCTCCATGGACGGCGGCGAGACGTGGACCCCGTTCGAGGTGGGCGACGTCGATCCGGCGAAGTGGCTGTGGTGGAGCTTCACGTTCACGCCCGAGAAGGAGGGCGCATACGTGCTGAGCGTGCGCGGCACGGATGTTGACGGCGAAGTGAGCTATCGCAATCACGAGGTGCTGGTGAACGCGAAGGACGAGATGCCGTCCGAAGACGAGATCACCGAGATCGGGAAGATCGTCGATCCGGCTTTGGCCGACGGCGAAGCTTCCGGCGATCAGCAGTAAGCGAGGATGAGTGACATGACACAACGAAGCAAAAGGGTGTTCGCCGGCGTTGCCGGGGCGGCGCTGCTGTTCACCGGGTCGGGCATGGCGTTGAATGCGCTGAACCCCGCCCCTGCCGATGCATCCGACGAGGCGCGTGGAACAACCCATACGTTCAACGAGAACGTGGTGGAGGCCTCCTGGGCCGACATCGACGACGGCTCGTACGTGCGCGTGCCGGACGTGCAAGGGACCTTCGTGTTCAATCAGCTGGGAACGACGCCGAACGACGAGCTGTTCAACGTATTCGGCACGGCGCTGACCTCGATGTGCTCGAAGCCCGCCGTTGAGCTGGGCTCTCAAGCAGACGGAGTGGCCAACTACTACGTGAACGTGGGCGGCCACATCCAGAAGAACTTCACGGTGGATGTGAGCGCGCTGTCCGAAGATGCCAGCGAGGAGACGCTTATGGCGTGCTCGTGCGCGACGGGCTCGCCCTTCGGGCAGGCGGCGGTGCTGGGCGTGCCGCTTGCCTCCATCGTCGAAATGGCCGACTTGGAAGACGGCGTGAACACCGTGACGGCGTACGGCGCCGATGGGTTCGGACAGCCCTTGCCGCTGCGCTACGCGTTGGAGCACGACGCGATGCTGGTCTATCAGGTGAACGGCGAAGAACTGACGTCGGCCGAAGGGTCGAGCATGCAGCTCTGGATGCCCGAGACCGTAGCGCGCTACTTCACGCGCAACATCACCGACATCGAGCTGACGCGCGAAGATGCCGTGCCGGACGTGCAGCAGGTCGATCCGTGCTACCGCAACAAGGTGAACATCATGAACTACGCCGACGGCTGCACGTTCGCCGCGGGGGATGAGATCACCTTCGAAGGTGTGGCCGACGATGTGGGCAGCCCCATCGAGGCCATCGAGTTCTCGTTCGACGGCGGAACCACCTGGACAACATGCGCCACTGAAGGCGCCACTGCCGACAAGTGGGTGAACTGGCAGTTCACCACCACCTTCGAAGAACAGGGCGATCACCGCATGACCGTCCGAGCCAAAACCGCCGACGGCACAGTATCCCCGCTCGAAGCCACCCTGTTGTTCGCCGTCGAGTAAGGGTAGCTTCCTATGTGGCGCCCGGGTGCTCCCTTTTTTCCCACGGCGCGCGAGTGCCCCCCCTTCCCGTGGCGCGCGCGAGCGCTCGCGGGTTGTATGCGGCGCTTGCGCGCCGTCGATGCAACCCGTAGGTCCCCTCAACGGCGCGCCAGCGCCGCACGGACCCGCGAGCACTTGGGCGCGCCATGGGAAGGGGGGGGTGAGCGCCCGCCGCGCGCCACGGGGGGAGGGGCACGCCCGCCGCGCCCCTCCCCCCCCCCTCACCTCCCCAAACACCAAAATGCCCCCACGGGGGTAATAGCCATCCTCCTTCTTCGAACGCATGATGCGGGCTAGCAAGACGCACGAAACGAGCGAGAAGGAGGAGGATCATGGTCGATGAGACGAAGGGCGCGCCGCCGGAGCCGCGGCGCACGAAGCGCGGGTGGATCGTTGCGGGCGTGGTGGCCGCAGTGGTTGTCGTGGCGGGCATCGGGGCGTGGGTGTGGCACGAGCAGCCCAGCTTCTGCAACGCACTGTGCCACAGCCCCATGGACGCGTACGTGGAAAGCTACGGCGCGGGCGATCCGGGCACCTTGGTGACGCAGCATGCCGAGGCGGGCAAGACGTGCCTCGACTGTCACGAGGCAACCATCACCACGCAGGTGTCCGAGGTGATGGCGTGGGTATCCGACAGCTATCCCATGGACGAGGACGGCCAGCTGCTGGCCACGGACAAGGAGTTCGCCACCGAGGAGTTCTGCACGAGCGGCGGCTGCCACGACATGAACGAGGTAGTGAACGCCACCTGGGGCTTCGAGGGTAACGACGAGAAGTACAACCCGCATTCGAGCCACCAGGACAACGCCATCGAATGCAGCGACTGCCACAAGGTGCACGAGACGAGCACGCTGTACTGCGCCAAATGCCACGACCTGCAACTGCCCGAAGGATGGGAGGCCACCAATGAATAACGCACAAAGCGGATTGTCCCGCCGCAGCTTCCTCAAGGGCGCGGGTATCACGGCCCTCGGCGCGGCGGCTGCCGGCGCGCTTGCGGGATGCGGCAACGGCTACGTGAACGCTGCGGAGGCGAAGAACGTCGCCACGCAGATGCCGGGCACGCCCAGCTGGTTGGGCGCGGCGCCCGACGTGGCCGAAACCGACATCACCGAAACCGTCGACGTGGACGTGGTGGTAGTGGGGTGCCGCACGGGCGGTTTGCCCGCCGTCATCTCGGCTGCCGAACATGGCGCGAAGGTGCTCGGCATCGAGCAGATGAGCGCCATCGCCACGCCGCGCGAGGACTTGGGAGCCATCGACTCCACGTTGCAACGGGAGTCGTTCGAGGAGTTTCCGCAGTTCGAAATCGACAAGATGGAGGCCATGGAGGACATCGTCCGCTATGCCAACGGCTTCGTGAACTACGATTTGGTGAAGCTGTGGGCCGATGAATCGGGCGACATGATCGACTGGCTGAGCGAGATCATCGCTCGCAACGGCGAATTCACCATGCGCTTCGAAGGCTCGGTGGGCACGGAGGGGCAGGGCGCGCGCGACAAGGCGTGGGCCACGGGCCACAGCCCGGAGAAGCTCACGGACAACAAGGACGTCACCTTCGGCACCACGCTGCGCGACTACGCCGAAGAGCTTGGCGCCGAGTTCCGCTACGACACCATGCTGGTGAAGTGCGAGCAGGATGCGTCGGGACGCGTGACGGGCGTCGTCTGCCGCGATGGGAACGACCGCCACTATCTGCGCGTCAACGCGAGCAAGGGCGTCATCCTGGCCACCGGCGGCTATGCGGCGAACACTGAGATGGTGGAGGCGCGTCAGGCGTGGAACAACCGCTTGAAAATCAATGTGCCGGTGGGCGGCAGCTGCACGGGCGACGGCATCAAGGCCGCCCTGTGGTGCGGTGCTGCCATCGATCCCATCGGCGCGGCCGTCACGTTCAACCGGGCGTGCTGCAAGCCCGACGAAGTGGCCGGCAGCGACCTCGTGGGCAAGTGGTTCTGGTTCGGCGAGCAGCCGTTCCTCAAGGTCAACCTGAACGGCAAGCGTTTCTGCAACGAGAGCGGCCCGTACGATTACATGTTGCACTCGGCGTTCATGCAGCCGTACCACACCTACGTTGACATCTGGGATTCGGACTATGTCGAGCAGGTGCGTCAGATCAACGAGGTGGGCTGCTGCCGCCTGTACCCCTTCGACAACGGGGCACCGTCGAACATGCCCATCACGAAGATGGCGAGCGATTTCGAAGCGCTCATCGAGGCGGGCTACATCCAGCAGGCCGACACGATGGAGGAGCTGGCCGAGAAGCTGAACCTGCCGGTGGATGCCACGGTGGAAACGTGGGAGCGCTACAACGGGTTCGCCGAAGCGGGCAAGGATGACGACTACAACAAGGAGCCCTACCGCCTGACGCAGCTCACCCATCCGCCGTACTACGGCGTGCGCACGGGCGCGTGGTTCTTGGCCACCATCGACGGCGTGCTGATCGACACCGACATGCATGCGGTGGACGAGGCGGGCAAGGCTATCGACGGTCTGTACATGGTGGGGAACGACTCGGGCGGTTTCTTCAGCGTGAGCTACCCCAACCTGTTCACCGGCTTGGCCGCGGGCCGCACGATGACGTTCGGTCGCCGCGCCGGCATGCTGGCGGCCACCGGGCAGGCGTAGGCCCCGCACCGACCCCTCTTGCGAAGCCCTGCCGCTCGATGCGGCGGGGCTTCGCTGGCGAAGGGCACATGCCGCCCCGGGTTCGATGTCGCTGTCCAGCTGCCGACCCTCGAGGCCCCCCGTATCGACAGAGAGACGCTGCCCGCATAGAATACGGCCATGGATTCGTTCGATCTCTTCAACATAGCGCTTGACGGGTACAGCGCGCTTTTGTGCGCGATGATGGGCGCCCAGGCGCTCGTTGCCGCCCGCGGGCGCCGCGACGAGGTGAGTCGCTGTTTCGCGGGCATCTGCCTGGCGAACACCGTCATGGCCTTGGGGGATATAACGTCGTGGGCTCCTGCGCCACCGTTGGATCAAGGCCAGTATGTGCTGGTGGTGGTTGGTTCCTTCGCCTACTATGCGGCCGTGATGCCCCTCTATCTGTTCTTCACGGGCTACATCGTATCGTACTTGGAACGCCGCACGCAGCTTGCGCCGGCGGTACGCCGCGCGATCCCGCCGCTTCTGGGGGTGCTGTTCGTGGCGTATTCGGCCTGCTGCGTTGCCTCGCTGTGGAACGGCATGCTGTTCGTGGTGACTCCTGAGGCGGGTTATGAGCGCGGCAGCCTGTTCTGGATATCGCAAGCGTCCGTCATTGCGCTGCACCTGTTCAACGCTGTTATCATCCTGCGCCATTTCGGCAGTCTGACCGCAGCGGAGCGCCTGGGCTTCGCAAGCTATCTCCTGCTGCCGATGGTGGCCAACGCGATGCAGGTGGCGATGTTCGGCGTGGCGCTTCTGAACGCTGCCATCACGGTGGTGCTGCTCATCATCTTCATCAGCATCCAATCCGAGCGCAAGGCGCTTTTGGCGCGGCGCGAGCAGGAGCTGGCCGAGACGCGCGCCGACATCATGCTCAGCCAGATTCAGCCGCACTTCCTGTACAACACGCTTACGGCCATTCGCGAGATGTGCCTGAGCGATCCGACCGAGGCGGCGCGCATGGTCACGGACTTTTCGGCATATCTGCGCGAGAACATGGCCTCGCTCACCAGCCGCGAGCCCATCCCGTTCGAACGCGAGTTGCGGCATGCGTGCACGTACCTGGCGCTCGAGCAGAAGCGGTTCGGCGATCGGCTGCGCGTGGAGTTCGACGTGCGGGCCACGGCGTTCTCGCTGCCGCCTCTGTCGCTGCAGGCGCTCGCGGAGAACGCGGTGCGTCACGGCGTGACGAAGCGCGAGGAGGGAGGCCGGGTGCGCGTGGCCTCTACGGAGGAGCCGGACGCGTTTGTGGTGACGGTTGTCGACGACGGCGTGGGCTTCGAGCCGGATGCGGTGGGGCTCGACGGTCGGCTGCACGTGGGCATCGCGAACGTGAGCGCACGCGTGGAGGCGCTGTGCGGCGGCGCGCTTGTGGTGGACAGTACGCTGGGTGCGGGCACGCGCGCGACGCTGCGCATCCCGAAGGGGGAGGGCGCGGGCGGCGGTGCCGGCAGCGGAAGGGGCGGTGAATGAACATCATCGTAGTGGACGACGAGCCGCTGGCGCTGCGCGGCATTGCGCGCCTTGTGCGGGAGGCCGGCGAGGCGGGCGAGGTGCAGGAATTCTCGCTGCCGCGCACGGCGCTCGCCTTTGCGCGCGAGCATCGCGTGGACGTGGCGTTTCTCGACATCGAGATGCCCGGGATGAGCGGCATCGAGCTGGCGAAAGCGCTCAAGGACAGGAATCCCGACACGCATATCGTGTTCGTGACCAGCTACGAGCAGTACGCCCTCGATGCGTTCGCCGTGCGCGCGACGGGCTATTTGCTGAAGCCGGCGCGCCTTGAGGACGTGCGTCGCGAGCTCACCTTCGTCTACGATGAGCGCCGTGCGCGCGTGCGGCGGCCGAGCATCGTGCACGTGCGGACGTTCGGAGGGTTCGAAGCTGAGGTGGACGGCGTACCGCTGTCGTTCAAGCGCTCGAAGTCCAAAGAGCTGTTCGCGCTTTTGGTGGACAAGCGCGGTTGCGGCGTGGCTACGCGCGAGGCGTGCGCGGTGCTCTGGGAGGACGCGCCCTACAATGCTTCGAGGCGCAGCTACTTCCAAAACATCGTGGCCGATCTGCGCGCCGCGCTCACCGCTGCGGGCGCGGAGGCGGTGCTCGTGCGCTCGCGGAACAGCCTGGCCATCGACCCGGCGCTCATCGACAGCGACAGCTACCGCTTCCTCGAGGGCGACCCTGTTGCGGTGAACTCGTATCGCGGCGACTACCTGCCCGCCTATTCGTGGGCCGAGTACTCCATAGGCCCGTTCCTGCGCATGGGATAAGGTTCGCCGCGCTTCGTGCGGTAGGGAGTCGCGCCTGCGCGCCAAGCCGTTCGCGGGAATTCCCGTGTGCGTGTTGCCGTTTTGTTGCACAGCCTTCTTTATCATAAATCCGATTTTTGCATGCGTGCGATGTCGGAGGAGATAATGAAGCGATTGGGAAACATGGCGCTCGGGGCGCTGCTTGCGTGTTCGCTCGTGCCGGTGCCGGCGGGCGCGGCATGGGCTGCCGAGCCGACTGCGAGCAATGGTTCGGGTGCTGCGACCAGTGCTGCGGCGGCGCAACGGGCGCTTGTGCCGGGCACGTATGTCGAGCATGAGGCCATTGCGTACGTGATGGACGGCGGCGTGCGGACGTTCTCGTCCGATGGCGGGGCGCTCGAAGGCGCTCAGGATCTGATGGACATCGCGGCAGGTGCGGCCGCCGAGGCGCTTGGCGACGATGCCGACGCGCCTGAGGCCGCGGCTTTCGCGCGCTCGCTCTCGGCGGACGGGAAGGCCGAGGCTGCGGCTGGCCGCCTCGTGCTCGTGCGCGACGAGGCCAAGACTACCGAGCAGCTTATCGCCGATCTCGAAGCCGATCCCCGCGTGGTATTCGCCGAGCCGAACGCCGTGGTGGAGACGGGCGATGCCGACGAAGAGACGGTGCAGACCGCGCCTGCGGACGAAACACTCGATGAAGAGTGGGCGGACGGGGTTGCGGCAGCCGATACGGTTGACGAGTCCGGTGCAACCGACGCGAACGACGCGGCCGACACGGTGGCGAACGAGTCTGCGACCGAGGGTGCGGATGGCGACGCGTCGCAGGGCGCGACTGAGGGCTCGGACGCGAACGACGACGGCTCCGGCTTCGATGCGACCGAGCCGTCGGACGGCGCACCTGCCGAGGTCGTGTTCGGCCAAGACGACGACGGCCCGGCGGCCGACCTCGACGAATTCGTGTGGGGCTTCCGCAACGATGGTCGCATGGGCGGCAGCGCGGAAAACGACGCGGTGGACATGGAATATGCGGCGTGGCCCGACGCGCAGGCTGCCACCGGTCTCGGCGAGGTGGTTGTGGCCGTCATCGATTCGGGCGTGGACGCCTCGAACCCCGATCTCGCGCCGGTCATGTGGAACGAGGGCTTGACCTCCGGTATCAAGTCCACCGGCAAGGAGGACGAATACGGCTTCGCGGCGGCCGCCGACCCGGCGGCAGGCGTCACGTCGCACACCGGCATAACCAGCTACCACGGCACGCACGTGGCGGGCACCATCGGCGCGGCGTGGGACGACGAGGGCGTGAGCGGCCTCGCGCCGAACGCGCGCATCATGGCGGTGCGCCATAACGACACGCTCGCCGGCATGCTGCAGTGCTTCGACTACGTGAGCCGCGCGTGCGACGCCGGCGTGGACGTGCGGGTGTCCAACAACTCGTGGGGCTTCGGCCAGGGTATGTGGCGCTCCATCGACCTCGCGGTGACCGAGGTCGGGCGACAGGGCGTCGTGAGCGTGTTCGCGTCGGGCAACTCCGCTTTCGACAACGACGCGGCGGCCAGCACGGCCACCACGCTGGCCGACAACCCCTACGCCATCGTGGTGAACGCGCTCGATCCCACGGGCGAGCGTTCCTCGTTCACCCAGTACGGCGAGACGACCACCGACGTGATGGCCCCCGGCTCGGGCATCCTGTCCACGTGGGCCACCGGCGAAGCGAACGCGGCAGGCGTGGCCGATGGCCCGAACTACCTCGGCGAGGAAGACGAAGACGCCGTGCTGTACGAGAGCTTCGATGCCGAGAGCCATGCCGTCGAGGGCGTCGAAAAGGATGCCGCGGGTTTCTACCTTCCGTTCGACGATTCTGCCTCCGTGTCGAACGAGGGCAAGCGTTTTGATGGTGCCGGCTCTCTTGCTGTCGAGTGCTCGGCAGACGGGCCCACCCGGGTCGTGCTCGGGCCGGTCGATCTTTCCGACGTTGTCGAGAAGCCGCGCTACGTGAGCATCCGCTACACGGGCGTGGGTGCAGAAGGCTCCGGTTCCGGGTTCCTCGCCCAGCTCGTCATGTTCGTGAAAACCACCACGAGCGAGGATCCGTACGTTGCCGTGGAGGTCGAGGGGAGCTTCGGTATCGGCGGCGATTCGTGGGGTGGCTTCTACGCCGAACTCCCCGAGAACACGGACTGGGAGAACTTCGGTCTGGGCATCATGTGCGGCGTCTTGTCGTTCGACATGACCGGCGGCGTTCGGACGATCGGCGGCATGCAAGCGGGCACCGTGTACGTGGACAGCATCGGCTTGGGCAGCGACCTCGTACCTTACGCCTACGAGCAGGGCACGTCGATGGCGTCCCCCGCGGTAGCCGGCGCAGCGACGGTGCTGGCCGGGAAGGGACTGGCCGAAGTCGAAGGCGACGAGGCGAAGTCGGCCGAGAAGCTGGCAGCGTTGGTGAAAGGCGCGGCTGAGCGCGACGAACGCTACGAGGGCCTGTGCTCCACGAGCGGCTACGCCACGGTGGACGGCGCGCAGAATCCCGGCCCGGCCATCACGGCGGTGTCCGATGCGGACGACGCTGTGGAGGTGGAGGGCTACTTCATGTCCGAGGGTGCGACGACGGTGCGTTTGGGCGACGCGGAAGCCGTCGTGGTGGGCCGCGAAGATCTCGGCGACAACAAGGTGCGTCTGACGGTGCAAAAGCCTGCAGGCTTCGCGGGCGGCCAGACGGTCGTGCGCGTAGAAGCGGGCGGCAAGCTGGCCAGCCACCGCGCCGACTTGGACGCGCGCGTGGACGCGACCTACTACGACCAAACGAACTTGCCCGTTCCCGAGGAGCTTGCCAGCTGGGGCTCGTGGCAGCTTGTGGGCTTCAACGGCGACATCTACTGCCTGCCGCGCACGACCAATTTCACCGAGGAGACGGACGGCTGCGACTGCATGCTGCGCTATCGCCCCGATACGCGGGAGTGGGAGCAGGTACCGCTGCCGACGGATCTTGCACAGGCGGCGGGCTTGCGGGGCATCATCGACGTGTCGGGTGCGACGGTGGGCGGCGCGCTCCTGCTGCAGCTGACCGACGAGCCGGGTTCCGTCACGCTCGTTCGCTACATGGCGGATGGGACCTGGGAGCCTGCCGGCTACACGTTCTCGATTGCGGACGGCGCGCCGTTGTACGGGACGCTGGCGAGCGACGGTGAGTCCGCGTATGTGTTCGGTGGTTTGAGCATCGCGAGCGGTGCGGCGGCCGACAACGCCATCGTGTACCGGGTGGACTTCGACGCTCAGTCGCTTGAGGCGTGCGGAGAGCTGTCGACGGGGCGCATTCGACCCCAGGTCTCGTATGGAAACGGTGCCTTCGTGGTTTCGGGCGGCGTGTCGGTAAGCTATCAGGTGGGCGGCGTCTTGGGTGTCGAATTGGCGACGTCGCAAAGCGGCGGAATGGACGTGGATACGGGCGAGGAGATTCCCGAGGGATGGCTTGCGGGCATGCCGGTGGATACGGCGGCGCATGTGACCGAGACGGGGCAGCTGGCTTGGGCGTCGGGTGCGCTCGCGGACGGCTTCGCGCTCGTGGGCCCCGAAAGCGACGACGGCGCGTCCGACACCTACCTGCTGGCGGGCGACGGCACTTCCGACCCCGAGCAGTATGGCAAGCGTGCTTCGTGGCAGAAGCTGCTCGCTCCGGCGGCCACGGCCTATCGCGGACAACTCTATGTGCTGGCGAGCGTGCAGGACGATCCGTATCGCGCGTTCAGCGCAACGGCGGTGGAGACGGTCGCGCAGCCGGGCGACTATGTGGCGCCCGATCCCGAGCCCGACCCCGAGCCGCAGCCCGAGCCCGATCCGGCGCCCGATCCCGCGCCTGATCCGGCACCCGAACATGCTGGCGGTGCGGGCGCGGCGTCGAAGTCGCTGGTCTCCACGGGCGATCCGCTGGCCGCAGTCATGCCGGTTCTTGCGGGTGTGGGCGTGCTGGCGCTGGTGGGCGTGGTGATTGCGGCGGTTCGGCACCGCCGCGCAGGCAAACGTTGAAAAGGTTTGCGTTTTGGAAGAGACGGAACGGAGGAACTGCATGAAAGATGAAAAGCGCCCCCGGCCGCTTGGGCGGTACGTGGGGAGGGCGGTCGTGTCGGCCGCCCTTGCGATGGGGCTCGTGGGCGTGCCGTCCACGGCGCTCGCCGAGGAACCGGCGAATCTGCCTGTCCCTCAAATCAACCTTGCGAGTGGCGAAGGCGCCTTCGACTGGGCGACGGGCGCGTCGTCCGCGCGGACGCTCTCGGAAAGCGCCTTGCCCACTCAGTACGATCTGCGCGAAGAGGGATACGTCACGCCGGTGAAGTTCCAAAACCCGTGGGGTTCCTGCTGGTCGTTCGGCATCGCCGCGGCTTCGGAGGCGAGCATCATCTCCGAAGCCGCGCAGAAGGGCATCAATCTCAACGACGACTTCAAAGACATCTCCGAGCGCCATCTGGCCTGGTTCGCCTACACGCCGCTTCTCGCTGACGACGATTCCGGTCAGGGTGGCGAGGGCATGGTGAGCCTCCAAGAGGGCAACAACCGCTTGAACAGCGGCGGGTGGATGGTGTATGGAACCTCCCTGTTCTCGTCGGGCATCGGCCCCGTTCCGGAGTCGGTCGTGCCGTACAAAAACGACGAGGGGCTGATCGACACAGTGAAACCCGCGACGGGCGCTGAGTTCAACTACCAGTACAGCGCCGACGGCACGTGGTCGGTGGACGAGGAGTACCGCTTCCAGCAGATGGTGGAGTTCGAGCAGTCCGTGCAGCTTCCCTCTCCGGGCGATTACAACGTCGAGGGGGATTACGAGGGCGCCGAGCGCGCCAACGACGCCATCAAGCAGCAGCTGTACGAGGGCCGCGGCGTGGCCATTGCGTTCTGCGCGGATCAGTCGCAGCCTGGCCAGATCACCGAGATGGGCTACATGAACCCCGGCATCAACGACACCAAGACGTGGGCGCACTACACCTACGATGAGGAGCCGATCACCCATGCGGTGACCATCGTCGGTTGGGATGACAGCTACGCCGCGGAGAACTTCGGCAACCCCGACCCGGAGACGGGCGAGGTCGATCCCAGCAAGCAGCCGCATGCTGACGGCGCGTGGATCGTCAAGAACAGCTGGGGCTCGGGCGCCGAGTTCCCCAACGGCTATCCCGGCGGCTGGGGCACCGACGAGGACGGCGACGGCAACGGAGACGGCTACTTCTACCTCTCGTACTGGGACAAGAGCATCACCAAGCCCGAGACGTTCGACTTCGCCGTCGAGTCCACGCAAAGCGAGGACGACCACTACTTCGTGCACCAGTACGACTACATGCCCGCGGCGAACGTCGCGAGCAACTCCTCTCCGCTTCCGATGAAAATGGCGAACATCTTCTCCGCCGACGACGCGGAGACGGTCCGCAAGCTCACGTGCGAGACAACGCGTCCCAACACGCAGGTGACCTTCGACGTGTACCTGCTTAACGAGGACGCGACCCTGCCCACTGACGGCGTGAAGCTGGCTACGGTTGAGCAGACGTTCGAGTGGGGCGGCTTCCACGCGGTGGAGTTGACCGACGAGCAGGCGTTCACCCTGCATGCGGACGAGCGCTTCTCGGTGGTGGTAACGCAGCAGTGTCTTGATGATGGCTACTACTATGCCAGCTACGACTTCGGCTGGGATCAGGCGTACCTGGGCACGTTGAAGAGTCAGTACCACGCGCAGTACTACGATCAATACTACGAGGCGTATCTCGTGGCGGCTGAGGACGCTCTGCGGCAGGCGAAGTACGACGAGTTGATCGACGAGGGCATGAGCGAGGAGGAAGCGGCCGCTGCGGCGGACGAGTATATGGAAACTCCGGAGGCTCAGGAGAAGGTTGCCGCTGCAGCAGCTCAGAAGGCCGAAGAGAAGATTCAGGAGATGGTTCCCACCTATTACTTCGAGGGCGTGGTGAACGAGGGCGAAAGCTTCATCTACGCGTCCGACGACAACGGGGCGAACCCTGCGTGGAGGGATTTCCACACGGATTCCGTAGCGAGCGAGGCGCAGAACACGCAGATCGACAACCTGCCCATCAAGGCGTACGGCTATCCGGTTGAAGAGGGTGCCGACGATCCTGCCACCGAGCAGGATATCCAGCAGCTTGAGGAGCGCTTGAGCTTCGGCAAGAACATGCTCGAGAGCGCCGTGGAGAGCGCAGACGGCTCCGATGTGCCCACCTCGCAGTACTGGGTGCCGAGCGAGGTGCGTGCCGAGTTGATCGTCGCCATCATGGAGGCTGAGGACCTGCTTGCAACCGAGCATCCCACGCAAGGGGATGTGCGCCGCATCAGCTTGGCGCTCAGCGTGGCCGCGCAAGCGTTCGACGAGGCAAAACAGCCCGGCTCGCTGGCCGACGAGTATGCGAGCGCCGAGGCCGTGAAGCAGCTTGAGGACGCCATCAAGGACGCGCGCAACGATTTGGCGCAGACCGTCGTGAGTGCGGACGGAGCCGATGTGGCGAAGGGCACGTCGTGGGTGACGCAGGCCGTCCATGACGCGCTCGACGCGGCCGTCGCCTCGGCGGAGGCGGTAGTGGGCGCGGAGCGTCCGCTTGCGAGCGACATCGAGCGCGCCGTCGCGGACCTTGCCGCCGCACGCGAGGCGTTCGACGCCGCGAAGGCCGACGGCTTGAAGGAGGCTGCCGGCTCGGGCGGCACCGAGGAGAAGCCCGATGCCAAGCCCAATGCCAAGCCCGACGCGAAGGGCGGCGCCTTGGTGCAGACCGGTGACGACGCGACGCTCGGCATCGTCGTTGCGTGCGTCGGCGGCCTATCGGCGCTTGTCGCCGGTACGGCGATGGCGATGCGTCGGCGCATCGGCAAGGAGTAGCGCGTTAGCGCAGATGTAGGTGTAGGCGGCGGCCGGAGGGATGCCTTCCGGCCGCCTGTTTCGATTTGACGCGTCCTTCTGCGCTGCTGCGGAGGGTTGCGGAAGGAGGCCCGTCATGGGTTTGTTCGGTCCGGGGAAATCCGAAGGGGAGAAGCTGCAGGAGCGCGTGGCGAAGGCGCTTGACGAAATGGGCGTCACCGTGGAGTCGGCGGCTGAGAAAGACGGCGCTTTGCACGTGGGCTGCTTCCAAGGGTCGTCGGGGCTGACCTCGTACAAGAATCTGTCGCTCACCATGGAAGGCGTTATCGGCTTTCTGCAGGCGAACGGGCGCGAGATCGTGGACGTGAAGGTGAACCCCTGCGGGTCGGGCGATACCGTCATGAGCCAGCTGGTGACGATTCTGTACCGTTGAGGCGGCGCTGCGGCGCGCGGCAGGAAGGGACGTTCATGGTGAAGCGGATTTTTGCGCTGGCACTCAGCGTGGTATTGACGTGCGGGCTCGTGCCTGCGGCGGCGTTCGCGCTGCCCGAGCAGTCGGACGACGGGTCACTGTCGGGCGGCGATCTGACGGCTGTCGACGTGAGCCCCGGCGCTCTCTCCATGCCGAGCGTCGCCGCCCTGGCGCGCTACAACTATCCGGACGGGGCGGGTGCCCGCGCCGCCGCCGAGGACGGGAACGATCTGGCTTCGCGTTTCGATCTGCGCGAGGCAGGCACCGCCACCCCGGTGAAGTACCAGAACCCGTGGGGTTCGTGCTGGACGTTCGGCACGCTGGCCTCGCTTGAGAGCAACGTGCTGGTGCAAGGCGGCCTCGCCGACGGCGCGACCCCCGATTTCTCCGAGCGTCAGCTGGCGTGGTTCGGCCGCACGACGGTGGGGGCAGAGACGGATGCGGGGCAGGCGGGGGAGGGCTCGTTCGCCGAGCGCACGGAGGGCGCGAGCCAAACCGACACCCAGCTCACCTTCAACGCCGGCGGCGACTACGGCACCTCCGCCGCCGTGCTTTCCGCGTGGTTCGGCGCAGCCGACGAGGCCGACATTCCCTATACGGATGTGAACGGGGTTTGGGACGAGTACGACACCTCCGGCGACTGGTCGCTGCCCGAAAGCGATCGTACCGCCGCGGCCGTGCATGTACAGGATGTGATCTCGCTTCCCAGCCCCGCCGTGTTCTCCGATCCGGCGAACCCTTCCACCGACAACTACACGTACGATTCTGATGCCACGGTGGCCATCAAGCGTGCGCTCAGGGACAGCGGCGCGGTGTCGGTGAGCTACCATGCCGATCAGTCGCGCCCGATCACCGATCCGGACGACCCCGGCTACGGGGAGGGCACGTACTTCAACTACCTGACGTGGGCCCAGTACGTGAACGCTTACATCACCGAGGACGATCCGGCCACGCCCGACGTGGACGAGCGCACGACGGCCAACCACGCCGTGGCCATCGTGGGCTGGGACGACACGATTTCCCCGGAGACGTTCTCCGATGATCCCGCCAAACAGCCGCCCGAGGGCGGCGCGTGGATCGTCAAGAACAGCTGGGGCGACGACTGGGGTTTGGACGGCTGCTTCTACCTGTCGTACTACGACATGAGCATCGGCATGCCCACGTCCTTCCTGGTCGATCTGCCCGATGCGGACGGCTCGTTCAGTTACGACTCGAACTATCAGTACGATTATCTGAGCGCTGCGAGCGTGGGCAAGGTGGAGCCGGGCGCGTTCGGGGACGCCGTTGCGGCGGCCAACGTGTTCGCGGCCGAGGGCGACGAGGTGCTGGAAGCCGTGTCCGCGACTACGGCGAACCCTGGCTCCATCGTGTCGGTGGAGGTGTACCTGCTCGACGACGACGCGACCGGCCCCGTCGACGGCACGCTGGCGGCGAGCCAGACCGAAGAGGTGGAGTACGGCGGCTACCACACCATCGCGCTTGACGAGCCGGTGGCCCTTGGCGCGGGTCAGCGGTTCTCCGTGGTGGAGCGCATCGAGGGCTACGAGGGCACGTACCTGCCGCTTGAGGTGGCGGCCTACGACAAAAACGACCCCGACGAGGCCCAGGGCGGTTACGTGAAGGTGCAGCGGGCCGTGGCGAATGCGGGCGAGAGCTTCTACAGCGCCGACGGGGGCGCCACCTGGAGCGACGTGACGACGCTTTCCGCCGCTGACGTGCAGGGGCTCATCGCGCCCTCGAGGTTCGGCGGCTACCCCGCAGTGTATGCGGAGGGCGGCGTGGGCAACGTCATGATCAAGGCGTTCACGACGGATGAGGCGGGCGCGCCCGATCCCGAGCCGGACCCCGACCCCGAGGACCCGGACGATCCGGCCCTGCGCTCCTCGTTCGACCCGCGCGAGGAGGGGCTTGTCACGCCGGTGCGCGATCAGGGCGGCAGCGACCTGTGCGGGCCGTTCGCCTCGATGGCGGCGCTGGAAGCCTCGCTTGTCTACGACGATGCGGCCTCGGAGGGGCTGATCGAGGCGGGGCTTTCGCCCTACCATGCCGTGTACTTCGCCACGATGGGCGACGAGGAACGCGAAGCCGGCGGTCTGAACGCGTTCATGCCCGACAACCCCTACGCCGGTGGAATCTCGCCCTTCCGTATAGCGAACAGCCTTGCGGCTGGCAAGGGCGCCGTGATCGTGCGCGAGGGCGAGACGGATGCGGCCTACGACTCGATGGACGAGGCGTTGCGCTTCGCAAGCGATGTGCGCTTGGCGGGAACGGCGGCGCTGGGCCTTGCGGCCGGCAGCTATTGGGAGGCGCTGGAGGGCGATGCGCTGCGCGCGGCCGCGAAGCGCATCATCGCCGAGGAGGGGTCGGTGACAGCCGAGTTCTGCAGTTGGCAGGGGCCGAATTTCAACGGCGAGCATTCGTGCTACTACGCAGCGCCGAACCAGACGGGCTACGCAGCTGACCATTACGTGGCCGTTGTGGGCTGGGACGACGATTTCCCGTGCGAGAATTTCAACGAGGCGATGCGCCCCGAATGCGACGGCGCATGGCTCGTCAAGAACTCGTGGGGCGCCGACCAAGGCGATGCGGGGTACTTCTGGATCTCGTACGAGGACGCTTCGCTCGACGTGCAGACGGCGCTGTTCGGCGAGGCGAAGCGTGCAGGCGAAGCCATGTACCAGTACGACGAGGCGGGTTGGACGGACTCGCTGTCGGTGGGCGGCGATGCGGGCTGGGCTGCGAACGTGTTCGTGGCTGAGCGCGACGAGTGGCTCGACCGTGTGCAGTTCTGCACGACGGGTATCGACACCGCATACGAGGTGGAGGTGCACCGCGGGGCCACCGACGCCGATCCGCGTGGCGGCGAGTTGGTGGCTGCGTGCGCGGGCGTGCAGGAACTTCCCGGCTACGCGACCGTGGAGCTCGACGAGCCGGTGGCGCTGGCCGCAGGCGAGACGTTTGCGGTGGTGGTGCGGGTCCAAAACGAGGGCTACGCGTACCCGCTGGCCGTGGAGACGTTCACGCCCGACCCTGAGATGCCGGGGGCCGAACCCGCGCATATGGGGCGCGGCGCGGACGGCGCGCGCGAGGTGAGCTGGGTGTCGCCCGACGGTGTGAACTGGGTCGATCCTGTAGGTTACGGGCACGACCTCGCGCAGGGCACGGCATCCGGCGGCTCCTCGCGCTCGTACGTGACGAACGTGTGCGTGAAGGCGCTCACGATGCCGCGCGCGGCATCCGGCGGTGCGGGCGAGAACGGCGCGTCTGGTGGGAGCGGCGGCGCAGCGGGCGAGGCGAAGGAGCTTGCGCGCACGGGCGATTCGGCTGCGATAGCGGGTGCGGCAGCGCTTTGCGCGCTGGCTGCGGCGGCGTGCGCGGCGGTTGCCGGTGCAGCTGCGCGCCGTCGCCTCGGCGCGGGCGGACGATAGGAACACAGCGGTTCGGCGAAGACGCATGCTACAATGACGGCTATGCAGCAGGTCGTCGACCACATATTCTCACGGGAGCTCGCGCGAACCGCGACCGCGCTCTCGTTCGTGCTGCTTGCCACCTCGCTCATGAACATCGTGGTGTTCCCGCTGTTCGATCCCGTGTTCACGTATGCGCGCGACGTGTCGGTGTTCGCGAGCTCCGCGGCGCTCATCGGCATCGGCCTGGTTGCGGCGTTTCGCCCGGCGCTGTTGCGCGTGCGGCTGCTGCAGCGCGTCGCCCTCGGGTGCTTGGCGGCTGGCGCGGTGCTCGTGCCGCTTTCGCTCTATGCGCTCAGCCCGATCGGGCTTGTGGTGGGCGCGAGCCTTGCCGCTGTCGGCCGCAGCTGGGTGGTGGTTGCGGTGGGCATGGCGGCGTCACGGCTGGGTGTGCGGCAGGCGGGCGTGTGCGTGTCGCTTGCATTCGTGGCATATTACCTGATGACGGCGCTGGTGTGGGTGGTACCCGTGGTAGCGGGCGTCGCGCTGTTCTTCGTACTCCCCTTCGCTTCCCTCGCGCTTGCGTGGCCGCGCGCTCGGGCGGTGCTCGAGGCGGCCGAGACGGGCGAGGCTCCGGCGGACTTCTCCATCACGCAGCCCTCGTCGTTCCTTCCCTTGGGCAGCCAGCTGTTCGTGTGCCTGTTTCTGTTCCGCGTGGCGTTCGGCTATTCGCTGCGCTTCGGCGAAGTGGGCGGGGTGCCGTTGTCCGATTTCCTCGTCATCGTGCCGGTGGCGGCGGTTGCGCTGTACGCGGTTCTGTCGCGGAAAACGTTCCCGGCCGACCTGTTGGCCCAGGTGTCGGTGCTGTTCGTGGTGGCCGGTTTCTTCCTGGGGTCGATGCTGTACGATCGCGCGCCCTTCGCCAGCGTCACGCTGCTGTCGGCGGGGAACACGCTGTTCGACATGGTGGCATGGGTGGCGCTCATCGCCGTGGCCTCGCGCAACGAACGCGGCGCGGTGGCGGCATTCGCGTGGGGGCGCGGCCTCACCGGGTTGGGCACCATCGTGGGGGCGGCGCTCGGCGTGCTGGCGAACGGCCTGTTCGGAAGCGATGCGCTGGGCCTGGCGCTCATGGGCGGCACGCTCATTCTCGTGTTCGTGGGGTATGCGCTCATCGGGCTCAAGCGATTCAGCTTCTCCGAGACCATCGCGGGGGTGACGCCGGTTGTCACGACGGTGGTGAAAACGCCGGAGCAGGAATTCGAGGAGCGCTGTCGGCGCGTGGCCGAGCGCTACGGGCTGAGCCCGCGCGAGCTGGAAGTGTTCATGATGCTGGCGCGCGGGCGCGATCGCGCGTACATCCAGGAGCAGCTTGTGGTGTCGCGCAACACCGTGAAAGCGCACGTCAAGCACGTGTATGCCAAGTTGGGCATCCATGCGCACCAAGACCTCATCGACCTGGTTGAAGACTAGGATGGAATGCGGTTCAACGTATCTTTCACGGTTGGCGATGGGCGCGTCCGATGCCCTATACTGAAGCCTTGCGTTGCGCTGATTCGACCTTGATTCGATTTCGAGAGGAGCCGGCATGACGGTTATCGGCCTCATTTCCGACACCCATGGACGTCTGCCCGACGAGGCGCTTGCCGCCATGGCCGACGTCGACCATATCATCCACGCGGGCGACATCGGCGGCCCCGAGGTGCTGCACGCGCTCGAGGCGCTCGCGCCTATCACGGCCGTGCTGGGCAACAACGACTTCGATGAATACGGCAGCCGCGTTGGGCGCTTCGCGCATCCGGTGATCGACGGCGTGAGGTTCCTCGTGGCGCACTATCCGCGCGACGTGCAGATCGGCTTCAACGGGTGCGCGGGCCTGGCCGCGGGCGACCCTCTTCCGCAGGTGTGCGTCCACGGGCACACGCACGTGCCCGAGCTGCTGTACGGGCCCGAGGCGCGGCCTGCTTCGTTCGTCATCTGCCCCGGCGCGCCGTTCCGCCCGCGCGGCGGCTTCCCGAAATGCACGGGGCGCATGCTCGTCGACGACGGGCGCGTGCTAGGCGTGCGCATTGCATCGCTCGACGGGCACACCGTGTTCGAAGTGGGCGAGGACCTGGCGTGACGGTGAAACGGGAACAAATGTTTCACGTGAAACATCCGAAGCAGGCTCGGCAGGCTGCCGCGGTCATCGCGCTTATCGTGCTGCTGGGCGTGTCGTGGATCAACGCGACCATAGCCGATGCTCCGGCGCCGAGCGCGTCGCAGCAGGGGGTTGCGACGTCGGCCTCGGCGGAAGGCGTCAGCGAGGCGGCGTACCGCGCGGCCGAGCGCGACGACGAGCGCGCCTCCGACACGCAGCGCGCGAACCTCGACCCCGCCGCCTTCGAACGCGTGACCGTGCGCCATGTGGTGGACGGCGACACCCTTGCGGTGGCAACCGATGATGGCGAGCACGTGTCGGTGCGTCTCGTCGGCATGGATACGCCCGAGAGCGTGGCGCCGCAGGAGGAGCGCAACTGCGAGGAGGGCGTGGTGGCGTCGAATCGCATGAAAGAGCTGGTGAACAGCGGCGATATCCTGTGGCTGCAGTACGATACGAGCGTTACCGACAAGTACGGCCGCCTGCTCGCGTACGTATGGCGCACCCTGCCCGCGAGTGCCGAGGAGGCCAACGACCCGGCATTCATCGCGCGCGACATGCTGAACGCGATGCAGGTGATCGACGGCTACGGCCAGGCCAAAACCTACCGTCCCGACACCTTCCACGACACCCTGTTCAAGCAGTGGGGGAGCGAAGCCCTCGACGCGCACCGCGGCGTCACCGCAAAGTGGGCCTAGCGCGCCGCGCAGCCTCGGCTCGCAAAGCGAACGAATGTTTCGCGTGAAACATTCCGAACCGCGTCTCGCGCCCCAAACGTAAGCGGGCGCCTCGTTTGAGGCGCCCGCTCGGGGAGGGAGGGAATGTCAACGGGAATCAGCCGGCGAGGGCCGCGCTCGGGCGCGCTGCCTGCTGACGCAGGAGCGCCCTGCGCACGCGCAGCACGACATACGTCGCAACCACCACGGTGTACACCACCAGGCTCACGATGGCCGTATCGCGGCCCGCGAAGGCCGACGGAGCCAGCAGCAGCACCAAATGCACGTACGTGAGCAGGTAGAACGGGTACGCCAGGCGCTGCACGCCCTTCCAGCGAGCCGCGTTCATGCGACGTTTGACCACCTGAAACGACGTAACCAGCAGCACGGTCATCAGCGCTACGAGCACGGCGGCGAGCGCAAGCGAGAAGCCCAGGTTGCCGGCGAACGCCGAGCCGAGGCGCGGCACGTACGACACGCCGTAGAAGGCGAGATGCCCCAGCGCGAAGATGCAACCGAGGATGGAAAGCTGCCGCCGGATGGGCATGAGCCGTGCGCGCAGCGGCGACGAATCGCCCAACACGCCCACGAACATCACGATAGTGAACAGCAGAAACGCCAGCGCGCAGCGCTGCATGAGCGGCATGAACCACGTCCACCACACTCCTGTGACGTTCGTCGAGACGCCGAACCAGTACAGCGCGACAAGCCCAAGCGCGGCGCAATAGAACGGAACAGGAAAGCGCTTCAACGGCTTGGCGCAGGCAAAAGCGAGAAAAGCGACTATTCCAATCGAGATAGCAAACCTCATATTTCATCCCCCTCTTCTTGCCTATCCGTCATACTATCATAGTATAGTTTAGAAAGACAAGATCTTTAGAGGCAATTTAAAAGACCAGGTAAATGGATTATATTATCCTTGATATAGATTATCAGACACCGCTATTCTTCGTTGACTGTCCTACATTACGGTGATAGTATGGCGACAGAAGCCGTCATACACTAATATGACGGTTGTACTCATGCATGGGTCGACGGAGCATTGTTGGGGGACAATCCCGATCCGGGTTTGCCTCCGGAGCGATCATGAGGGGGTCAATGTGGGAACAACAGTATCACGGCGAAGTTTCGTCAAATGGGGCACGGCGACGGCGGGCGCGGCAGCGCTCGTGGGATTTGCCGGCTGTGCGCCGAGTGGCGCGACCGACGTGACGCAGCAAGAAGGCCAAGCTGCAACCGAGGTGCAGGGCGAGTGGCTCAACGCACCGTGCTACAACAACTGTAGCTGCGGTTCGTCGCGTTGCCTGAACAAAGTATACGTTGCGGACGGGGTTCCGCTGAAGACGCGTACGGATGAAGTTGATGAGGACTCGTACGCCATGCCGCAGCGTCGCGCCTGTCTGCGCGGACGTGCCAAGATGAGTGAAATCCTGTCCCCGGCACGCATCAAGTATCCTATGAAGCGCAAGAACTTCAGTCTCGACAACCCGCAGGGCGATCTGCGTGGCAAGGACGAGTGGGAGCGTATGGAGTGGGACGAGGCGCTCGACCTCGTGGCCGAGGGCATCAAGAAGATGTACGATCAGTACGGTCCTACGGGCGTGCTGTGCGGCGCCTCGAGCAACATCGGTGACGGCTACTACGACCAGAACGTCTGCCTGCTGAACGCACTGGGCGGTGCTGTTCATATCGAAGCAGGCACCGTGTCTTTCGGCTCATGGTCTGTTGCCGACACCCATATGCTGGGCGGCCTCGGCATGACGAATACCCCGCACCACCTGCAGCTGGTCACGAGCGACCTACATGTGATCTTCGGGTGCAACTGGGCGGCGAACAAGGCGGGCAACCACACGTTCTACCTGGAAGAATGCCGCAAGCGCGGCGCGAAGGTCATCGTCATCGACCCTTGGTTGAGCCAGACAGCACAGGCGGTCGCGGACGAGTGGATTCCGGTATTGCCCGGTAGCGACACGGCGCTCGTCATCGCTATCTGCTATGAGTGGATCAACGCCGGCACGTACGACCAGGAGTTCCTGGACACGTACTGCATTGGTTTCGATGGGGATCACATGCCTGAGGGCGCTCCCGAGAACGCGTCGTGGAAAGACTACGTCATGGGCACGGGATATGACATGACGCCGAAGACTCCGGAATGGGCCGAAACAAAATGCGGCGTGCCTGCTGACACTATTCGCGCTTTAGCTGCGGAAATCGCTGCAGTCGACAAGGTTGATTTTAACTGCGCGCAGTCTTCCTCGAAGATTCCTGCAGGCGAGCAGTTCGTCCAGGCGTTCTACACCATGGCGTTCATGCATGGCGGCATCGGTACCCCCGGCCACTATTTCGGCTGGTCGGGCGTTAAAGAGTTCATGAGCGGCGGTGTGAACCCAGGTGCGTATTGCCCGGTCACGGCCGATCCGGCCAATCCACTCGCACCGGTGGGATCGCCCACCTACATGTATTATCCCATTCCGTCGTGGACGACGCTGGAAGACCCCGACGGCTGGCTGAATCTAGAGCCATCCGAGTGCTGGCGTTCCATCCTGTCCGGCGAGTACGGGCGCGACTGCTGGCCCACAGGCAAGCGCAAGGTAGACATCCATGCGGCGTACTTCGGCGGCCATATGAGCACGCTCAACCAGATTCCCGACACCATGAACGGTATCAAAGCCATCCGTAGCATGGACTTCGTGTGGGGTATTAACCCGTTCTTCGACTCGACACGTCAGTACTGTGACGTGGTGCTTCCGTGTGCGACGTTCTGGGAGAAGCCCGGCAAAATGTTCGGCGGCGACTACGCGTCGGCTCTGTGGTACGACAAAATACTCGATCCGCTGTACGAGGCGAAGTACGAGAGCTGGATTGCCGAAGAGCTGGCGAAGCGCCTGAACCTCGATCCCAAGGTGGTCAACAGCCTGAGTGACGCGGAGCGCACCTACGCCACGGTGCGTGATGCAACCTACATGGACGGCACTACGTTTGAAGCATCGCCCTTGCTCACCATCAAGCAAGAGGAAATCGACGAATATTTCCATGGAGTGGACGGCGCGCCCCAGGAAGGAAAGTTCACGTTCGAGGAATTCCGCGAGAAGGGTATCTTGAAAGCCCAGCTCAGCGAAGATCAATTCATTCCTGAGCCGTACATGGCCTTCATTGCCGATCCTGTCGGCGCTCCGCTCAAAACAGCCTCGGGCAAGTTTGAGATCTACTGCGAGGTGCTGGCTTACATGATCAACTCTGTGGGCTATTCCACCATCGCGCCCATCGGCATGTACCAGATTGGCGATCCGGAGCAAGGCCCCGGTACGCAGACTGATGAATATCCGTTGCTGCTTTGGACACCTCACAGCCTGCGGCGCGCGCACTCGGTGAACGACAATGTCGTGTCGCTGCGCGAAGCGTTTCCGCAGGAGTGCTTCATGAGCACGGTGGACGCTGAAGCGCGCGGTATTAAGAACGGCGACACGGTGCTTATGACCAGCCCGCACGGCAAGGTGCTGCGTCCGGCGAAGGTTATGCCGACGCTCGTTCCCGGCGCGGTGGCCATCCAGGATGGCGCATGGCTGCAGCTTGACGAGGAAACGGGTATCGACTTGGGCGGTTGCCCCAACGTGTTGCAGGCTCCCAAGTCGTCCGGCGGCGGATGCCAGGCTTGGACTGGTACGCTCGTCCAGGTGGAGAAGTACACTGGTCCGCTTGAGCTCGAACCGGACAAGAATCGTCCCATCGTCATGCCCATTGGCATCGAAGCATAGAGGAGGTGCATCATGACTCAGTATGCATTCTTTTTTGACCAGGACATATGCACCGGCTGCAAGACGTGCCAAGTCGCGTGCAAGGAGTGCTACAAGCTGCCGACGAACAACCTGTACCGCAAGGTGCTTAATTACACGGGTGGCACCTGGGAGCCGAATGAAGCGACCGGCGGTTACGTTCCGAATGGTGTGTTCGGCTATTTCACGTCCATGGCGTGCAATCATTGCGTGGACCCGGCTTGTGTGGCGAACTGCCCGACGGGCGCTATGCAGAAGGACGAGGACACCGGTATCGTGTGGACCGATCACGAGGTGTGCATCGGCTGCAAAACGTGCGCGACGGTGTGTCCCTACGACGCGCCGACGTATGACGAAGAAGCGGGTTACATGCTGAAGTGCGACCTGTGCAAGGACGAGATTGCCGCTGGCGGCAAGCCCATCTGCGTCACCGGCTGCCCCATGCGCGCGCTCGATTTCGGCACGCGCGAGGACATGATTGCCGCGCACGGCGAGGGCGACGTCGAGGTGGAGCCCCTGCCGAAGAACACGACGCATCCGAACCTCATCCTGAACCCGCACCGCAATGCGCAGAAGACGGGCAGCGGAACGGGCGCGCTCGTGAACCTGGAAGAAGAGATCTAGCAATTCGATGGCGAAGGCCGGGCGGCGGCAGCCGAAGCGCTGCGCCGCCGCCCGGCGCATGGGGAAGGGGACGCGATGAACGCGAACTACGACCGGGAAACGCTCGCAGGCGCGCAGCTGTGCTTCGCCCTCGCGTCGCGGCTGCTGTACTGCGAACCCGATGATGCCGAGCTGACCGCGCAGGCGGAGGAGCGCCTGTTCGCTGAGGCGCCGTTCGGCATGGAGCATCCGCAGGTGCGCGAGGGCCTTGCGGCCATGGACGCGTGGTGCGCGGATGCTGCCGCAGAGGGCCCCGATGCACGGGCCGAGCGCTTCGCCGCCCTTCGACGCGAGTGGTTCCGCCTGTTCGTGGGCGCGGGGGCGCCCGACGCTCCCAGCTGGGAGTCGTTCTACGTCGATCCGAACAGCCAGATGTTCAGCGTGCACACCCTTGAGGTGCGTGCCTGGTACCAGCGCTACGGCCTGGAGCTCGAGCGCCTCCATGCCGAGCCCGACGACAACCTGGGTCTCATGCTGGGATTCGTCGGCCACCTCATCGACCTGGAAGGGGAGGCGACGGCCGCCGGCGACGAGGCGCGGGCCCGCACCCTGGCGGACGACCAGGAAGCGTTCATGGCGGAGCACGTGCTGCCGTGGCTTTCCGCGTGGCGCTATTCCGCGCTCAAGCACGCGACTTCGGCGTACTTCCGCGGCGCGGCCGCCTTCGTGTTCGGCCTGTGCGCGTGCTGCGCCGAGCGTTTCGGCATCGTGTTCGACGAAGATGCGCAGGCGTTCAAGCGTGCGATTCGCTAGGCAGAGCGCGCGGAAGGCCCTATCATGGACTGAACGACGTCCGCTGAACGACTTCTGGGGAGAGGAGGCGTCAGATGTTCGGGACCTTGGTGGTGTTCTACCTGTTCCTTGGAGGGTGCGGGGCGGGCATCATGCTCGTGACGGCGGTGTGGTCGCTCGCGTTTCACCGAAGCGTCGAGCGCTCGCTCGCGCAGACAAAGGCGTTCGACGACGTGAAAGCGCGGTGCTTCGGCGCCGGCTTCGTCGTATTGTGCCTGGCGGCGCTGTGCCTGCTGCTCGACCTGGGGCGCCCCGAGCGCATGTTCATGCTGTTCACCCGGCCCACGTGGTCCATTCTCACGTTCGGGTCGTACACGCTCATGGCGAACCTGCTGGTGGGCGGCTTCCTCGTGGCGGCAAACCTGCTGTACCTTCCCTTCGTGCATGCGCCGGCGCGCAAAGTGGGCGAGGTGCTGTGCGTGGTGCTGTCGCTGCTCATGATGGGCTACACCGGCGTGTACGTGGGCAGCATCGAGGCGGTGGCGCTGTGGTTCAACCTGGCCGTTCCCGTGCTGTTCGTGCTCTCGTCGCTGTCGTCGGGCCTGTCGGCCGTGTTCATCCTGGGTGCGTTCGGCCGCGACGTTCGGCTGCTGGACGGGTGGACGATGCTGCTGCACCGCTGCCATCTGGGAACGCTCGTGCTGGAAGCGGCGGCGCTCGGCGCATTCGTGGGCTTCGCCGTCCTCGACCCGTTCGCCCGCGAATCGCTGGCTCTCCTGCTCGATCCGGCGGGGCTCGGCCCGTGGTTCGTGGTGGGCCTGTGCGGTTTGGGGTTGCTCGTTCCCCTGATCACCGAGGGGTTCGTCATGGCGGCGGACCGCCTGGTGCGGCTACTGCCGGTTGACGTGCTGTGCATCGCGGGCGGCCTCGTGCTGCGGTTCTGCGTTGTTTGGTCGGGGATGCACTGAAGATGCGCGGTTGTCGGCGCTGAACAAGCTGGTTATCTTGTACAATGCGGGACGGAACGGCCCCGTAATTCAACGTAGGGAAGTGGCATGGCATTATTCGAGATAGACGAGTCGTCCGGGCTGCCGGTGTGGGTACAGCTGCGCAACCGGTTCGTCTACTTGATCAAGACGGGCCACTATCAACCCGGCGATCAGCTGCCCAGCGTGCGCACGCTTGCCGCGGAAGCCGCCATCAACTACAACACGGTGAGCAAGGTGTACATCAACCTCGAGCACGACGGCTACGTGGAGTCGGTGCGCGGACGCGGCGTGTTCGTGCGCGAGACGGCCAAGCTTGCCGCCGATGATGTGCAGTCCATCGCCGACACGGAAATCGAGGAGAGCATCAGGCGCTGCCTTGCGTTGGGCATGACGCTTGATGAAATCATGTTGAGGATGATCGATGTTGCCCATCGCGTTCAGCAGGACGTCGAGGGCGGCGCGAGCATGAGACGGGGCTTGTATGAGAAATCACAAAGGGAAAAATCAGACTGACGGGGCGGCCGCCAAGCCGTTCTCCATCGAGAAATACAACTCGCGCACCGACCGGCGCACGTCGCAGAACGGCTCGCTCATGTTCTCGGCGTTCGTGTTCGTGGTGGCGCTTGCGGTGGTCATTGCGGCGGGCTACCTGATCACGGGCGCGTTCACCGTGTGGGTGGTGCTCGTGGGCTTCGCCTTGGCCTGCCTGGCCGAGATGTCGGTGCACATCGCCATGCAGTGGGAGAAGATCGTCGTGCTGCGCTTCGGCAAGTTCAGCCGCTCGAAGGGCCCCGGCCTGTACTTCACCATCCCCTTCATCGAACAGACCGCGCTCAAGGCCGACCAGCGCATCATGGTGACCGGTTTCGGCGCCGAAGAGACGCTGACGAGCGATCTCGTGCCCATCAACGTGGACGCCGTGCTGTTCTGGATGGTGTGGGACGCGGAAAAGGCCTGCCTCGAGGTGGAGAACTACTACAACTCCGTGTCGCTCGTGGCGCAGACCGCGCTGCGCGATGCCATCGGACGCGCGAGCGTGTCGGAGGTGGCCATTCGCCGCAACCAGCTCGATCAGGAGTTGCAGGAGGTCATCGAGGAGCGCACGTCGCTGTGGGGCATCACCGTGCTGTCGGTGGAAATCCGCGACATCGTCATTCCGCAGGAGTTGCAGGAGGTCATGTCCACCGAGGCGCAGGCCGAGCGCGAGAAGAACGCGCGCATGGTGCTTGCCGAGGTGGAGAAGGACATCTCGGCGATGCTCGTGGACGCGGCGAAAGTGTACGAGGAGAACGACGTGGCCCTGCGCCTGCGCACCATGCACCTGCTGTACGAGAGCGTGAAGGGCTCCGGCGGCACCGTGGTCATCCCGAGCGCCTACAGCGAAGGCTTCAGCGACGCCGCCTTCAACCACATGTCCGACTCCCTGAAAACCCCCAAGGGGTAGGAACGGCCCTCCTCCCACCTGGGGTAGCGCAGAAATACTCCAGAGTGGGTGAGAGCTTTGGCGGCTCTTTTCCCCTTGTTCCGCAATCCTGGAGGATGGCGGGAGCCCGCTCCCTCGGTAGCATCCGGGGTGTTGTCAGCGTCCGCAGCGTCTGACGAAGCGAAGGGCCTCCCGTCTTCACCCTCCCTCCCGAAGACTCCCCCTCCCTCGGGGACTTTCGCCTCGGCAGGCGCGCGGCGCTGCGACAGACGAACGGCCGCACGGAAGCGGCCCTGTTGCAGGCAAGGAAGGGGATCAGCATGAAGTCTTTCGAGATGAATCGTCGCGCGTTCTTGGGTTTGGGCGCCACGGCGGCGGTGGCCGCGGGCATGGGCCTGGCGGGCTGCACGCCGAAGGCGGCAAGCGACGAGGCGGCGGCCGCGCAGGCCACCGTCGCCGAGGTCGAGCTGCCGGCGGGCGCGCCGAAGGGCACGCCGGCGACGGCAACCTGGTGCGCCGTGCCCGAAGCCATCACCGATATAGCCGAGGAAAAGTCGTTCGACGTGGTGGTTGTGGGCGCCGGCATCGCGGGCCTGTCCGCGGCGGCTACGGCGGCCGAGAACGGCGCGAGCGTCGCGGTCATCGAAACGCTGAGCACGTACCAGACGCGCGGGCAGGACATCGGCACCGTGAACTCGTCCTATCAGAAGGCGAACGGGCTCGAAGCCAGCGAAGAGGACATCAACCAGATGTGCCTCGCGCTGCAGCGCTATTCCGGCAACCGCACCGATCAGCGCATCTACCGCGTGTGGGGCCAGCGTTCCGGCGCCGACTTCGACTGGTGGTACCAGACCATGCTCGAGCCGAAGGGCTACGGCATCGAGATTCCGCGTTGGCCGATGGAGGTGGAGTACGATCCCGTCGACGGCGAGTGGTTCCCGCAGTTCTGCAACCAGCAGGAGTTCACCGTTCCCGAGGGGCAGGAAGCGGGCATGAACGGCGGCTTCCCCGGCGCCGTCGGCGAGCTTGAGGCGTACGCTAAAGAGCACGGCGCCGAGTTCTTCTACGAGCACCGCGGCCGGCAGCTCGTGCGCGGCTCCAATCCGAACGGCACCGAGGGGCGCGTGACGGGCGTCATCGCCGAGACGAGCGATGGTAGCTACGTGAAGTTCACCGCCAAAAACGGCGTGATCCTGGCTACGGGCGACTACGGCCACAACGAGGACATGATGCAGGCATGGTGCCCCTCGCAGCTCGCGCTGTCGAAGGAGAAGAACGTGTATCCCAGCACCGGCAACGTAGGCGACGGGCACCTCATGGGCCTGTGGATCGGCGGCATGATGCAGGGCATTCCGCACGCGTACATGGCGCATGGCACGCCCGGCGGTCTGGGTTCCGACCCCTTCCTCATTCTCGACATGAACGGGCGCCGCTTCACGAACGAGGACATTCCGGGACAGTCGTTCTCCGACCTGGCCGAAGAGCAGCCCGGCACGGTGTTCTGGCAAATCGCCGACGCGAAGTATCCCGAGCAGATGAAATGGTCGTCGCCCACCCACGGCGCGAACATGAGCTTCACGGGCGATATCGATGCCTGGAACGCCGCCATGGAAACGGGCGACAAGGAAACCATCGAGGCGATGCTCGCCGAGCAGGGCGTCTCCATGCAGCATGCGTGGACGGTCGAGGAGCTGGCCGAGGGCATCCATGTGGATGCGGCCACGTTGCAGGAAACGCTCGACCGCTACAACGGGTTCGCGCACGACGGCTACGATGCGGACTTCGGCAAGCAGGCCAAGCGCCTGTGGCCGGTGGAGAACCCGCCGTACTTCTACAGCTCGAGCGGGCAGTGGGCGTTCATGCTCACCATGGGCGGTCTCAAGGGCACCGAGAAGGCCGAGGTCATCGACGAGTGGGGCAACCCCATTCCGGGTCTGTGGATGGCGGGCAACGTGCAGGGCATGCGCTTCGCCGTGGACTATCCCACCATCGTGTGCGGCCTCTCGCACTCGCTGTGCCTGACGTTCGGCCGCGTGGCCGGCGAGCAGGCGGCCGCTGCCGATACGAGTGTGACCGAGTACGCGTCGGTGTACGCGACGTGGAAGGAAGCCAATCCCGACGCGGACGCGGCGGGCGGCGGCGCCGGTGGCCCCGGCGGCGCGGGTGATGCGGGGGATGCTCCGGCGCCTGCGCAAGGGTAGGCGTGGCGCTTTCGAGCTCCTCCGCTGCTGGAAGGGCCGCCGGTGGGCGGCCCTTTTCGCGCGCGTGCTTCTGCTATACTCTCGGTCAAGTTGAGGGTTTCAGGGGATGGCAGGGGAGCATCATGGACGCGCTATCGACGGTGAAGAAACGCTGGTTCCTGCTGGCGGCGGCCGGGCTTGCCGCGTGCCTCGTCCTGTTCGGCGAAGGCGCCAGCATCAGCAGCCGCGCGTCGGTTGAGACGTTCGCGGTGATGACCGGGGAGAACCCGCTGTCGGGCGGCGTCACCATCATGGCGGCGTTCTTGCTGGTTGCTGTGTTCGCGCGCCCGGCAGCCCGCATGCTGAGCACGACGGCGTTTCTCGCGGTGGACGCCGTGGCGAACGCGCTGGGCACCGCGCTGCTGCTGTCGGACCTCGTGGGATTGGGCGGCAACGCGCCGCTGTCCGAGGCGGGCGGCCTGCTCATCGGGTTCGGGTCCGCGCTGCTGCTGGTGCGCTGGGCCGACTTCCTCGTGCCGTTGGGTGCGAAAACGTCGTCGCTGTGCCTGGCGACGGCGCTCGCGTTCGTGGTGGCTTTCGACGTGCTGTCGAAGGCGCTCATCGACCTTGCGTTCGTCCTCGCCGTGCTGGCGCTGTGCGCTTTGTCGCCGTTGCTGCTGGTACGCGCCTCGCGCGGCGAGCGTGCGGAGCGCGAGGAGTGCGCGTCGCAGCCGCACGATTCCATCGAGGAGTACCGCGGCGTGGTGCCCGTGTGGCTGTCGTTCGCTTCCATCGTGTTCTACGCCGTCGTCATGGGCGGCGTGCAGCTGGGCGGCATGGCCGTGAACACCGTCTTCGACGGCGTTGCCGAGGTGGTGGCGTCGACGGGCATCGCGGTGGACGCGGGCATGCTGGTGGCGGTGGTCGTCATCGTGGCGGGCGTGCGCTTCCTGCACGGCAACAACATGAGCTTCTACCGGCTCACCATCCTCGCGCTGCTGGCCGTGTCGCTGTACCTCTCGGCGGTGCTGTCGGCGAATTGGAGCGCGGTCAATCTCGTCATCATGACGGTGGCGCGTATGCTCATATTCGCCTACGTGTGGTCGATGTTCTCGACACCGGCGAAAACCATGTCGCCCATCAGGCTGTTTTCGGTGGGATGGATGCTGTTCCTCGTGCC
>ENA-OQNO01000069-OQNO01000069.1-human-gut-metagenome-genome-assembly--contig:-NODE-69-length-128149-cov-51.936714_pt1 | contig 128149 bp, 103 predicted proteins | sample MGYA00242629_ERZ504880 | MGnify/ENA primary metagenome ERZ504880 (study PRJEB26092, sample SAMD00036377) | human gut metagenome | host: Homo sapiens | study: EMG produced TPA metagenomics assembly... | reverse complement strand
CGCCCACAGCACGACCCGTAATGGAGCTGAACTCATGACGGTTGGCACCCTTGAACACGATGCGCTTGCCGTTGAGCAGCATCCGATTGTTCTTCAACTCGAACTTGCGGAAACCGACTTTCTGCCCAGTCACCTCTACCAGATGGCCTGCATCGTCCAGCAGCTCGATTTCCAGTTCATATAGAGCCGGGTCCTCTGCACTCCACAGGTAGGGGTTCTCCACCGCATGGCTGAACAGAGCAGAGCCGCCGTTCAGTGCGATTTTTTCGGAGAACACTTCCAGTTCACTGCGGCGCAGGGTCAGACGGGCTGCGCCCTTACCCTCCACCTGCAATGCAACTTCCAGCGTGGAATGAGTAAAATCATCCCCGGCAAACAGCGTTTTGACGGATACATCTTCCAGATGCACGGTGGGGATGGCGTACAGCCACACGCTGCGGAAGATGCCGGAGAAGCGGAAGAAGTCCTGATCTTCGCACCAGCTGGAGGAAGTCCACTTGAACACCTGCACAGCAAGTTTGTTCACGCCCGGCTGGAGATAGGGAGTCAGATCGAACGCGTGTGCGGAGAAGCTGTCCTCGGTGTAACCCACATAAGACCCGTTCAGCCAAAGAGCCATGCCGCTTTCCACACCCTCGAACTCGATGCGGACGGGCTTGCCCTGCATGGATTCCGGCAGCTCGAAGTATTTTACATAGCTTGCCACCGGATTGAACCGCTGCGGGATCTCACCCGGCTGTACTTCTTCACGGCCATCCCACGGATACTGAATATTCGCGTACTGGGGAATGTCGTAGCCCTCCATCTGGATGTGTGCCGGAACATGAATGTCATCCCAGCCGCTGCAATCGTAATCTGTCTTTTCAAAGCCGGGGATGGCACTGGTGTAGTTCTTTGCGTAGGCGAATTTCCAGATACCGTCCAGCTTCAGCGCCAAAGAAGAGGAGCCTGTCCGATATTCTTCGCGGGAAGCGTAAGTACGGAAACTTGCATGAGCATTCAGCACGTTTTCCTTGAAAAAGGTGGGGTCTTTTACTTTTGCAAAATCAAATGCAGCCATAGTATTTCCTCATTTACCTTTTATAATTTTATAATATTTCTCCAGCCTCCCCGGAGGAATCGCTGGATTCCTCCGGGGAACAGCAGATGAAGGAGAAATGATAATGGCTTGTTATCAGGCTGCTGCACGCAGCTTTTCATTTGCTTCTTCGACCTTCATACGAGAGAGAATGAAGGTGATGATGGCATCCAGAGCAAACGGAATCACCAGATACATGATCTTCAGCATCGAGATGCAGGATTCGGGCTGGACAGCCAGCGCACTATCGAAATGGCTTGCAGCCAGCAGCCAGCCGGTGATGGCAGTACCCAGACCGCCGCCCAGCTTCACACCGAGAGAAGTGCAGGAGTACATCGTGCCATCCACGCGCTTATGCTTCGTCAGCCAAGTGTACTCAGAGCAGGCTGCGATCACGGCGTTCATGTCGCCCTGCCAAGGACCCTGACCAAGAGCTGCGATTGCAGTAAAGAGCAGCATCAAGGTCACATTGCCGCTGCCCATATAACCTGCCACAGCGACCAGTGCACGGGCAACGGTTGCCAGAGTATAGCTCATGACGTTCAGCTTATACATTCCATTCCACTTTGCAACCAAGGTCGGGGTGAACACCAGTGCGATGATCAGAGGAATGTTGATTGCCCAAGAGAATACGCCGAACAGATTCTGGTTGCCAAGGATGTAGGTTGCATAGTAGGTGCCCATGCTGATCATGGCACCGTAGATCTGCTGCAAAATGTAGGTGACGCAAATCATCATATAATATTTGTTGCCAGCAAGCAGCTTTGCAGCCTGAACCAGATTGTACTTTTCGTCCTGCTCGATTTCCTTTTTGTCGGTGGTATCCACCAATTCGCCTTCCGGCAGCTCCTTCACGGAGAGAACGGAGAGGGTGTTGACAAGCAGACCGATGATGGCGTAGATGATTGCAACAGTGCGCCAACCGGCAGCACCACCGCCCAATGCCGTAACAGCACCCAGCGTGATGGACTGGATGAGCAGGCTGGTGGCAAAGGCGAACATGAAACGCCAAGAACCCATCTCGACCTGTTCGGCACTGTTCTTGGTGACGAGAGCAGTCAGTGCAGAGTAAGCAATGTTGTTGGCAGTGTAGAATACAGCGTTCAGCAGAGTATATGCGATCAGGAACCATGCGTACTGTGCAAACTGTCCCAGATTGGTCGGGATGGCGAAAATTGCCACCAGCGTAATGGCACAGCCAATGTAGCCGTACAGCATCCAAGGACGGGCTTTGCCCATCTTAGAATGCGTTTTATCAATCAAAGAACCAAAGAAAATGTCCGTCACACCGTCCAGCAGTTTGGAAACTGCGATCAGAGTGCCGACAATGCCGGGGTTCAGGCCAACGGTGTTGGTCAGATAGATCATGACGAAGGAGGACAGGAATGCATACACCACGTTGCCTGCAATATCGCCTGAACCATAGCCGACTTTATTATACCACTTTAGATAACGCTTCTCAGTCATTGTGCTTTCTCCCATCTTGCTTGTTTTGTGTGGGCGCGACCAATCTGCTGCGCACTTCAGACTGGAATCCTCATCACGCAAGTTGCCCAAATCTCTTGCGTTTCGTCTGAAAATATTATAGAATCTAATGGAACGAAAAGATATAGACAAGATGGAACAAAATATGCACAAAATCAAAGCGTTTGTGATTTTTTGATAGAACATTTCCCAAATCACTGTAAAATCTCTGAAGATGAGGAGGACGCAGGGATGTATTTCAACTCAGGATATTTGAACAACTCCCGTTTGGATTTCAAAGACTACTCAAAGCCGCTGGTCGTAGGCAGCTGCGGCACTTATCGCTTGAAAAAACGCCCTAAGCTGCCTACTTTTTGGGCAAAGGGTCGCAGAGACTATCAAATCCTCTATGTGGCATCTGGTAAAGCACACTTCTGGTTCGATGGTGTTGAGGAAGTGGTGACTTCTGGACACATGGTGATTTATCAGCCGAAAGAAATCCAGAAGTATGTCTACTATGTAGAAGATCACCCAGAGGTGTTCTGGATTCACTTTACAGGATACGATGTCAAAAACATCCTGAACTATCACGGAATACCCTTGGACAAGCACGTTTTTTACAGCGGCACACTGCCGGATTACAAAATGCTGTTCCGAAAGATCATCCGGGAACTGCAACAATGTGAATATGGCTATGAAGACTATATTGCTTCTCTCTTCAACATCATGCTGCTTTTAGTAAGCAGGCAACAGCAGGAAAGCGAGAAAACAACTACAAGCATCCCCGAAGAAATCGAAGCCGCCGTTGCCTACTTTAACGAGAATTATAATACAAAGGTCAGTGTGGACGATTACGCAGAATCGCTGCATATCAGTACGAACTGGTTTATCCGTAATTTTAAGCAGTACATGAAAATAAGCCCTGCACAATACATCCTGTCCCTTCGGATGGTAAATGCACAAAGCTTATTGGAGAACACCGAATACAATATTGGAGAAATTGCAGAGATCGTAGGGTATGATAACCCACTCTATTTTAGCCGGGTATTCAAGAAAGAGTATGGTGTCAGTCCGGCACAGTACCGAAAGGATCTGGAAGAATCTACTGAAAAATGAGAAAGATTCCTTATAAATAAGGAGAGTAGAACCATGCCGATAAAAAATGCGATCCACAGCCAACAAGTCTACGACCCAACGGATGAATCCATCATGACAGAGCAGGAACTTTGCATGGATACTTTCAGCTTGCGTTTTCCTGTTCGTCAAGAATGCGCCAGCCGTCCATCAGGTCTGAATTTTCCATAATAAAGGTGTGGGCGGTGTCCTGTCCCCACGAGTTGTCGTATTTCAGCATCAGATAATCGCTCAACTCGGTCCGATTTTTGAACTTCAACAAGCGATACGGCTCCTGAAAAGCGACCTTTTCGACGAAATATACTGCATCCGATGTGGGAAGCATAACGCCGACATGACCGATCATAAGAGAATTGTCCGTTTCAGAGAACTGATCGTGCAGGACTACGGAGACGAGACGGATCTTATCATCTTCTACGAAGGAGAGACCGCGTTTCTTCCATTCCTGTTGAATCGTTTTCAAATGGGTAGGAATATCGGTCGTATTGGTGGTTTTAACCGGGGCGAACAGCGCATCAAACTTTTGCCGTTCGTCGCCGCAAAGGGATTCCGGGTCAGAATCCAGTGTTTCATAGTCCATAAACAGGGTGTCCTCAGCTGAGTCAAGGTCTGCCTTGCCCGTGACAGTGATAAAATCACCGAACAGCCCACAAGCAGTGATTCGACAGTTCCAGCCGGGGAAGGTATCGTATTTTTCTGTCCATGCGTCCTGCATGGAGTAAGGATCGTATTTCAGATCCAAAGGCTTGGCGTTTTCAAAACCGGTGGTGAGCCATGCCGGGTCCACAGCATTGTTGAACTTTTGCACATGATCAAAGAAGGTCTGTATCCGCAGGTCGGATACGTCGGCATCCTGCAAAAGCTTGGAAAGAAGAGCTTGTGTATCCGAATCTGCTAAATTGGAGTATTCGATTTGCTGAAGGACAGGCTGAGAAGTTTTTGGAGTGCAGCCCCCTGCCAGAAACGCACCGCAAAAAAGTGCAGCGGAGCAGACAAGAAAAGTTCGACGTTTCAAAAATGGTCACCTCGTTGTGTTTTTCGGAAAGTTTCTTTGAGTGCCGGAGTTTCCACCATAGGCGAAGAGAGCAACGCCATCGGTCTTATAACGAATGGTATCACAGATAAACAAAGAAAATCAATGACTTCTGTCGTATTTGACCACATATAATGTTGCAGTGTCCATATCCCATACGGCTAACGTCCATGTGGGGAAAGACGATGCGGCAGTTTTCTGAACGATTTTCTTCATGTCGGACACAACAGGAGTATACCCAAGTTGGAAAATGAAACAGAATGATAATACATTTGAAATTTAACGATACTGAGTCTAGGCAGTATCGGATTGTACATTGTGTTTTCGAGAGAAGCACAATGGGGTTCAAGAGGCTGTGAGTTCGATTCTCCCCACTCCGACCAAGAGCCAGCAGATTTATCTGCTGGCTTTTTTGCTGCAACAAAAGGCCGGGGCAGGGGAGAACCCTCTGTCCCGGCCTTTCTGCGCGATGCGGGGGCGTCAGCCCTCCATCTTGTGCTCCACGAAGTCGCCCACCATCTTGTCCAGCTGGCTCACGGCGTGCTCGGCACCCTTGGCGATCTTGCGGGCGGTGCGGCGCATCTGGCGCTGGCTCGTGTTGGTGGCCATGACGCCGGCGGCACCCAGTGCGGCACCGGCGGCCATGCCGATCAGGAGCGGGGCGGTGGAGCTTGTGTGTTCGTTTTTCATAGGAGGCACTCCCTTCGAATCAAAATTTTTGGGCTGCGAGGATAGTATTTCCGCCAAAGGATTCACTATACGCTTTTTTTGTGCAGGAAAATGTGGTATACTGTATCATATGCTGATAAACTGGGCCGGTTATGGGCTGGCTTGGTTTATGGGAAAAGGCATATTCCGCGAAGGAGGTTTCTTTTTTGCTGAAGATAACAGAACCGAAAAAAGTTCTCTGTATCCATGACCTTTCCGGTGTGGGGCGCTGCAGTCTGGCGGTCATCCTGCCGGTGCTCAGCGTCATGGGCATCCAGCCGGTGGCACTGCCCACGGTGGTGCTCTCCACCCACACCGGCGGCTTCGGGACACCGGCCCGTCTGGACGGCTGCGCCTACGGCGAGGCCGCACTGGAACATTACCGGGAGCTGGGGCTGAACTTCGACTGCATTTACACCGGCTACCTCGGAGGCGAGGAGCAGGCCGCGCTGGCCGAAAAGGCCTTTGACCTCTGGCCCGCGGCCTATAAGGTGGTAGACCCTGTGATGGGCGACAACGGCAAGGCTTACTCTACCGTGACCCCGACCTTCATCGACCGGATGCGGCAGCTCTGCCGCCGGGCCGACCTCATCCTGCCCAACGCCACCGAGGCCGGCCTGCTGCTGAAAAAAGAGCTGCCCGCCCAGCTGGACGAAGAAAGCGCCCGGGCGCTGGCCGACGAGCTGGCGGCGTCGCTGACCCCCAACGTGGTGGTCACCGGCCTGCAGCTGGACAAGTACATCGCCTGCGCCGGTGCAGGCCGCGACCGCTTCGTGGTCAAGAAGCTGCATATTGCCCGCAGCTTCCCCGGCACGGGCGACCTCTACGGTGCGGTGCTCATCGGCTCGCTCATCCAGGGCAACGCCCTGAGCGCAGCGGCAGACAACGCGGCAGAGTTCGTGGCGCTGGCCATCCAGAAAACGCCCTGCGACCAGGACACCCGCTTCGGCGTCTGGTTCGAGCCGCTGCTGCCCCGCCTGTGTCCGATGCGGGAGGAGTAAACAGCGATGAGTGAAAAACCGACCCTGAACATCGTTCTGGTGGAGCCGCGCATCCCTCAGAACACCGGCAACGTGGCCCGCACCTGTGCCTGCACGGCCTGCCGCCTCCATCTGGTGGGGCCGATGGGCTTTGCCATCGACGACAAGAAGCTCAAGCACGCCGGGCTGGATTACTGGCACTATCTGGACATCAGCTACTACGACAGTCTGGATGACTTCTTCTCGAAGAACGATGGGCCTTTCTACTACTTTACGACCAAAGCGCCCCAGCGCTACACCGACATCGCCTACCCGGACGGGGCTTACCTCGTGTTCGGGCGGGAAGATGCCGGTCTGCCGGAGGCGCTGCTGGCAGCCGATCAGGAGCACTGCATCCGGATGCCCATGCGGGACACCTGCCGCAGCCTGAACCTATCCAACAGCGTCGCCGTGGGCGTATACGAGGTACTGCGCCAGTGGGACTTCCCGGAGCTGCTGGACCACGGCCACCTGCGAGACTACGAATGGAAATGAGGAACACTATGAGCAAAATTGCGATTTTGACCGACTCCTCCTGCGACATCCCGCAGGAGCTGGCCGAGAAATACGGCATCGACATTATGGGCTTCCACATCCTGCTGGACGACGAAGACATCGTGGAGCGTGAAAAGTACACCCCCGAGGAGTTCTACGACAAGATGCGCGCCGCCAAGGGCATCCCCTCCACGGCTGCCATCACCCCCATCCAGTTCTGTGAGAAATACTGCCAGTATGTGGACGAGGGCTACACCGATGTCATCCATGTCCCCATCAACCGCTCCGGTTCTTCCACCTACAACAACGCCGTCATGGCGCAGGGGATGCTGCGGGAGGAGCGCCCGGAACACCACCTGAACATCCATCTGCTCGACCCCCACACCTACTCGATGGTGTTCGGCTGGTATCTGTGCGAGATGGCCCGTAAGCTGCAGAACGGCGCGGAGCTTCGCCACGTCATCAGCGAGTTTGAGACCCAGATGAACAAGATGGAGATCATCCTCGGACCCTACAGCCTCAAGCAGATGAAGAAGAGCGGCCGCATCTCTGCCGCCGCCGCGGTCATGGGCGAGCTGATGGGCATTCGTCCCATCATCACCCTCATCGACGGCAAGACCAGGGTGGAGAGCAAGGTGCGCGGCGACGACAAGGTCATCCCCGCTATGATCGACCTGTGCAAAAAGCGCACCGAGGGCGTGGAGGACTTCGATTATATGATCGGCCACACCTCCATCCCCCAGGCCGCTGAGCTGGAAAAAGCCTGCCGCAAAGCCTTCGGCAAGGCTCCGCTCACTACCTTCAATCTGGGCGGCGTCGTCTCGGCCAACACCGGCCCCGACACCCTTGCGCTGGTCTATGTGGGCAAGCCCCGGGACTGAGCATATCACGGAAAGACTGCTGCTGTGCGGCAGTCTTTTTTCGTATCGCCGTTGCATTCCGGCCCAAACTATGGTATAATTCTTCACGCTGTGCCTGCGGGTACGGCTCCTTAAAGAGCAACTTAGGATTTTAGGCTCCCCGGCGTGTCTCGAACCATGCCGGGCCAAACCCACGGGGGCTGGCGGTCCCCGCGCGGTCAAAATCAAACCGCTGGAGTTATACTATGAAAAATCAGAACCTTTCCGTCCGTAAACTGGCCCGCTGCGGCATGGTCGCAGCCCTTTACGTCGTGCTCTGCATGGCACTGCAGCCGTTCTCTTACGGCGCGGTGCAGGTGCGTGTGGCCGAGGCGCTCTGCCTGTTGCCCGTGTTCGGTGCCGAGTACATTTTCGGCGTGGTGCTGGGCTGCTTCCTGGCAAACCTGCTGGGCTCCACCATCGTGGACGTCATCTTCGGCACTCTGGCCACCCTGCTGGCCTGCCTCGTGACCTACAAGCTGCGGAACATCCGCTTCAAGGGTCTGGCCCTTGCGGCCTCTCTGCCCCCGGTGGTCTTCAATGCCGTCATCATCGGCATCGAGATCGCGGTGATGTTCCCGGACCCCTCTTCCAGCGCACCCCTCTGGCTGGCCTGCATCACCAACGGCATCTCCGTGGGCATCGGTGAGCTCATCAGCTGCACCGTGCTGGGCGTTCTGCTGGTCCGCATCATCGAGGCAAGCCCGGCGGTCAGGAAGGTCTTCGAGTCCTGAACCTGATCCCTTCCGGCGGGCGGGCCTGATCGAGCAGGCCCTCTGCCGGGGAATGAAAGGCTATTTTATCAGGTTGCTCGGCCTTTCGGACGATCGATATAGAACGGCGAAGCGCCGCACGGGAAACTGTGCGGCGCTTTTTCATAAAAGAAACGAAGGGACGATGATTCTACCACCCGTCGGTTGCGCGGGAGGGTGCGGCCCGGTATAATAAGGCCAGAAAGGGGCGGCAGACGCCCGCAAGGAGGCAGAAGATATGTACGAACTGGACAAGGCCGCATTCGGCCATTTTCTGGCCCAGCTGCGCAGAGAAAAGGGGATGACCCAGAAGGAGCTTGCCGCGACGCTGTACGTGTCCGACAAGGCCGTCAGCAAGTGGGAACGGGGACTGAGTGTGCCGGACATCTCGCTGTTGGTGCCGCTGGCCGAGCAGCTGAACGTGACGGTAGCCGAGCTTCTGCAGGGACGCCGGGTAGAGGAGGAGCGGCGCTTCACCCGCGAGGAGACCGAAGACCTCATCCGCAAGGCGCTGACCTTTTCGGCAGAGCCGCCGGAGCGCCGTCAGGCGCGGACGAAGAAGTATCTGCCGGTGTATGTCATCTGCTGCGTGCTGGGCGTCGCAGAAGCGCTGGCCGTCTGGGCGGCGGGACTGGCCGACATCGAGGGAGCGCTGGCTCTGCTCATCATCGGTGTGGTTTTCGGCGTCGTCTACGGGGCATATACCATGTTCTGGATGGCCGAGACCCTGCCCCGCTACTACGACGAGAACCGAATCTGCAACTTTGCACAGGGTGCGTTCCACATCCACATCCCGGGCATCTATTACAACAACCGAAACTGGAAGCACGTCCTGCGGGCGTTCCGGGTCTGGTCGATGGCGTCGATGGTGCTGGTGCCGCCCTGCACGGCGGGGGCTGTCCTGCTTGAACGCGCCACCGGCTGGCAGGTGTGGGGCGTGGTGCTGGTGGTGTATATCGCCTCGCTGTTCGGGGCAATCGTGATACCGGCGAAGAGGTTCGAGTGAGGGAGAGGTTTTCCTTCCCCTCTCTGAGACCCGCATATTATCTGGCCAAGTGACAAATTATCGACGATGCATCGGAAAGAAAGTCACTTGGCCAAGGTGGCCAAATGGGCGATGCTGACCAAGTGACTCACTTGGCCAATGGGGGTCACTTGGCCAAACTGGCCAACTGGAAAAATATAACGTAACTATATTATTAAATGGTCACTTGGCCACATAATCTACTACAGTATACAGGAGAAACTTACATGCTCAAGGATTCACAGCTCGACCTCTGCGGACGGGTGGATTTTGCCCGCACGACACCGCTGCTGGCGCGGGACGAGGCGTTCTCGTTTGCCTGCGCAGGTTGCGGCTGCTGCTGCCGGGGGCGAGAGGACATCGTGCTGTCGGGCTTCGACCTCTGGCGCATCGCGGGTCGGCTGCGTCTGCCGCCCCAGACCGTGGCCCGGGCCTTCTGCCGCGCGTCCATCGGGCAGGTGAGCCATCTGCCGGTGCTGCGGCTGGCCCCCGTGAAGGAGGAGCGGAACAACTGCCCCTTCCTCACCGAGAACCACTGCGCCATCCACGACGCCGAACCGCTGGTCTGCGCCCTCTACCCGCTGGCGCAGGAGATCAGCAGGGCAGGGGAGGTGAGCTACTTTTTGCAGCCCACCGGCTGCGGAGGGCGTGTCATCGAAGCCAAAGTGGAGGACTATCTGGCCCGCTACGACGTCCCTGCCCGGGAAAAGACCGACGTCCGCTGGGCGCAGACCTGCATGGACCTGGAAGACGTGGTGGAGCCGCTGGACGCCGCCCTCGAGCCGCCCCTGCGCCGCCGGATGCAGGCGAAGCTCTGGCAGGCACTCTATTTTAAGTTCGACTATGAGAAAGAGTACCTCCCTCAGCTGGAAGAAAACCTCGTCTGGCTGGGCGCAGAGCTGCAAAAACTGACGGACTATCAGCAGAGAAGAAATACCTATCGAAAAAAGTGATAGATATATTCATTTTAATAGATAATTAGAACCGAAACGGCGTTGCCATCGGACAGAAATCGTGATATACTTCACGAGTGTAAAGCAGAGGCTCTCTGCTGGACATTCAAATGCTTTTCGGCGCGGCGTCCTGCTGCCGCGTAGATGGAAAAATGAGGGAGTAATCATTATGCGTAAAATCACTCGTCGTTCGTTTCTGGCTGCTGCCGCTGTCTGCGGCGCTGCTGCTGCCCTGACCGCCTGCGGCGGCTCTTCTGCATCCTCCACGGCTGCTTCTTCTGTGGCATCTTCTGCCGCTTCCGGCTCCGCTGCCGCTTCCGGCGACACCTACACCATCGGCATCTGCCAGCTGGTGCAGCACGCCGCTTTGGACGCTGCAACGCAGGGCTTTGAGGACGCTCTGACCGCAGAGTTCGGCGACAACGTGAAGTTCGACTTCCAGAACGCACAGGGTGACTCCGCTACCTGCGCCACCATCGCCAACGGCTTCGTTTCCTCCGGCGTTGACCTCATCATGGCAAACGCCACCCCCGCTCTGCAGGCTGCACAGTCTGCCACCAACGAGATCCCCGTTCTGGGCACCTCCGTCACCGAGTACGGCGTGGCTCTGGGCCTGACCGACTTCTCCGGCACCGTCGGCGGCAACATCTCCGGCACCTCTGATCTGGCTCCGCTGGACCAGCAGGCCGATATGATCGTGGAGTGGATGCCCGACGCCAAGAAGGTCGGCCTGCTGTACTGCTCCGCTGAGGCCAACAGCCAGTATCAGGTGGACGAGGTCCAGAAATATCTGGAGGCCAAGGGCGTCACCGCGACTCAGTACGCTTTCTCCGACTCCAACGACCTGTCTTCCGTCTGCCAGAAGGCCGCTGACGAGAACGACGCTCTGTATGTCCCCACCGACAACACCGTCGCTGCCAACACCGGCATCGTGGACGGCATCTGCCGCCCGGCCAAGAAGCCCGTCTTCGCCGGTGAGGAGGGCATCTGCTCCGGCTGCGGCGTGGCCACCCTGTCCATCAGCTACTACGACCTGGGCTACACCACCGGTGAGATGGCTGTCAAGATCCTGAAGGGCGAGTCCAATGTCTCCGATATGCCCATCGAGTACACCGATGTGACCAAGAAGTACAACAAGGCCATCTGCGACGACCTGGGCCTGACCGCTCCCGAAGGCTATGAGGCCATTGAAGGGTAAAAACTCCTTCCGTCACGGCTACCGCCGCGCCACCTCCCTCTAGGAGGGAGGCATTAGTATTCTGCAAGGTCTCGTCCTTAAACGGAAGATTTTCCGTTTCTCCAAAGGCTCCCTCTCTGAGGGGGCTGGCGAGCGAAGCGAGACTGGAGGAGTAAACCACTAAAAAACAGCGGAGAAGAGCGGTTTTTCTCGCCCTTCTCCGCTTTCCCGTATCAAACGGGTCTATAAAAAAGTGTAATTTAGGAGGAATCATTTTGGAAATGCTTGCAAGACTGGCGAACCTGCCTGGTGCTCTGCCGGGTGCGTGCGCACAGGGCCTCATCTGGGGCATCATGGCCATCGGCGTTTACCTCACCTACCGCATCCTTGATGTGGCGGACCTGACCGTGGACGGCTCCTTCGGCACCGGCGGCGCAGTCTGCGTCATGTGCCTGCTCTCGGGCCAGAACGTCTGGGTGTCCCTGCTGGCTGCCGTGCTGGCGGGCCTCGCCACCGGCTTCGTCACCGGCCTGCTCCACACCTTTATGGGCATCCCGGCCATCCTGTCCGGCATCCTGACTCAGCTGGCCCTCTACTCCATCAACCTGAAGATCATGGGCAAGGCCAACCAGTCCATCAACGTGGACAAGTATGACCTGCTCATCTCCCTGCGCTGGGTCAAGGAGTTCGCGCTCCACAACCCCATCATCATGGTCATTCTGGTGTCGACTGTGGTCATCGCCGTGCTGTACTGGTTCTTCGGCACCGAGCTGGGCTGCGCCATCCGCGCCACCGGCTCCAACCCCGCCATGTCCCGCGCACAGGGCATCAACACCAACTTCAACATCGTGCTGGGTCTGGCCGTCTCCAACGCTCTGGTGGCGCTGTCCGGCGCTCTGCTGAGCCAGTATCAGGGCTTTGCGGATGTCGGCATGGGCCGCGGCGCCATCGTCATCGGTCTGGCCGCTGTCATCATCGGTGAGGCTGTGTTTGGCCGCATCTTCCACAACTTCGCCCTCAAGATGGTGTCTGTCTCTCTGGGTGCCATCATCTACTACATCGTCATCCAGCTGGTGCTGACCCTCGGCTTTGACGCAAACCTGTTAAAGCTGCTGAGCGCATCCGTTGTGGCTGTCTTCCTCGCCGTGCCGTACTGGAAGGGCAGATACTTCGCAAAGCCTGCGGCCAAAAAGGCAAACAAGGAGGGCGCAAACAATGCTTGAGATACAAAATGTTTCCAAGACCTTCAACGCAGGCACCGTCAACGAGAAGACGGCCCTGAACGGCCTGAACCTGAACCTGAATGAGGGCGACTTCGTCACCGTCATCGGCGGCAACGGCGCAGGCAAGTCCACTATGCTGAACGCCGTCGCCGGCGTCTGGCCCGTGGACTGCGGCAAGATCATCATCGACGGCGTGGACGTCACCCGTCTGGGCGAGCATCAGCGCGCCGCCTACATTGGCCGCGTCTTTCAGGACCCCATGACCGGCACTGCCGCCACCATGCAGATCGAAGAGAACCTCGCCCTTGCCGCCCGCCGCGGCAAGCCCCGAACTCTCCGCATCGGCATCACCAGGGCGGAGCGGGAGCAGTACCGTGAACTGCTCAAGAGCCTTGATCTGGGCCTCGAGAATCGTCTGACCGCCCGTGTGGGCCTGCTGTCCGGCGGCCAGCGTCAGGCGCTGACCCTCCTGATGGCCACCATGAACAAGCCCAAGCTCCTGCTGCTGGACGAGCACACCGCCGCCCTCGACCCCAAGACCGCCCTCAAGGTGCTGACCCTCTCGGCGAAGATCGTCGAGGAGAACCACCTGACCACCATGATGATCACCCACAACATGAAGGACGCCATCAAGTACGGCAACCGCCTCATTATGATGCACGAGGGTCACATCATCTACGACGTCTCCGGCGAGGAGAAGAAGAACCTGCAGGTCTCCGACCTGCTGGCAAAGTTCCAGATCGCCAGCGGCGGTGAGTTTGCAAATGACAGAATGATCCTGTCCTGATAAACCGCACCTCAAGCTCCTCCGAAAGGGGGAGCTTTTTGCTGCCTGACGGTGTGGAAAGGCTCTGTCTTAGTACAACCTCTCAGTCTCACTCCGTTCGACAGCTCCCCTAGTAGGGGAGCCTCTGGCGAAGAGGTGAAGCTTTACGGCCTGCCAAAGCCTCTCCTACAAGGAGAGGTGGCACGCCGCAGGCGTGACGGAGAGGTTGTACAAAGCCGGGCCTGCCCTCTGTAGCAAGGCCCGCCCTTTTGCGCCTTATCGGGCCTCAGGTGTCCAGTAGGAAGTGAACCGGCCTGCCAAGGGCTCTCCCTTTGGGAGCAACGGCGACGACCGCCGCCAGCGGCGGAAACAGGGAGGAGCTGTTGGGGCAGCGGCCAGCAGGATGCAAGCGACAGCGCAGCAGACGCTGGGTGCCGCAACCCGGCCTTGGCGAGCGGAGCGAGACTGAGAGGGCAAGCCGCCTGAGTCAGAGCCGTTGCTTTTTTCTCCTGAACTTCACTTTCCTGATTTACAAAACAGGCCGAATCGTCTATAATAAAAGACGCCGGCCTGTTTTTGTGCAAAAACGGCCAAATCCAAGCACTGGGAGGAAATGCTGTGCTCATTCAACTCATCGAGGGCGTCTACCGTCTGTTGTGGGGCGACCTGCTCACCCTGCATCTGGGGAACGTGACCCTCAGTCTCTCGTTTATGGTCATCTTATTGCTGACGGCGGGGGTGTTCTTCACCCTGCGCACGAGGCTTCTGCCGGTGCGGCTGTTCCGGGATATGCTGGCGGCGGTCTGCGAGAAGAACGACAAGGGCAGCGGCCTCTCGTCCTTCCAGACGCTGGTGGTGTCCACGGCCACCCGGGTAGGCATGGGCAATCTGGTGGGCGTCGTGGCGGCGGTGTCTGTGGGCGGTGCAGGCGCGGTGTTCTGGATGTGGGTGACGGCTCTGCTGGGCGCCTCCACCTCCTTTGTGGAGTCCACGCTGGCCCAGAAATACAAGCAGCCCGACCACCTTTACGGCGGCTGGCGGGGCGGCCCGGCCTACTATCTCCACACCCTCGCGGAGCGCAAACGGGGCAGGAAGCTCCGCCGCTCGGTGGTGGCCTGCCTGTTCGCCGTGGCGGGCCTCATCTGCTGGTGCGGCATCAGCCAGGTGGTCAGCAACTCGGTGAGCGAGGCGTTCCAGAATGCGTTCTCCATCCCGCCGCTGGTCACGACGCTGGTGCTGACGGCGCTTGCGGCGGTCATCGTCCTGCGGAAGGAGGCCACCGTCAAGAGCCTCGACGTCATGGTCCCCATCATGGCGGGCTGCTACTTCGTCATGACTCTCTGGATCATCCTCACCCATCTGCCCCAGCTGCCCGATGTCTTCGTCCGCATTTTCTCGGAGGCGCTGGGCCTGCGTCAGGCCGTGGGCGGCGGCTTTGGCGCTGTGGTGATGAACGGCATCAAGCGGGGCCTCTTCTCCAACGAGGCCGGTTCCGGTTCGGCCCCCTGCGCCGCTGCTGCCGCTGAGTGCGACGACCCCGTGAAGATGGGCCTCGTGCAGGCGCTGGGCGTCCTCATCGACACCATCGTCATCTGCAGCTGCACGGCCTTCGTGATGCTGCTGGCTCCCGGGAGCGTCACCGGCGGGCGGCAGGGCATGGACCTTCTGCAGGCGGCGATGCAGTACCATCTGGGCAGCTTCGGCGTCGTCTTCATCGCAGTGACGCTGGCACTGTTCAGCTTCTCTACTTTTATCGGCATCCTCTACTACGCCCGCTGCAACGTGGCCTATCTCTTCGGCGACAGCTGGTTCTGGCAGACGGCCTACAAGGTGCTGGCGCTGGTGATGCTGGTCGTCGGCGGTATGCAGGCCTACACCGTGGTGTGGGACCTCGGCGATGTGGGCATCGGCCTGATGACCATATTCAATATGCTGGCCCTCTACCCGCTGTCGGGCGAGGCGCTGACCGCCCTGCGGGAGTACGAAGCCAAAAAGAAACTCAAGTAAACAAAAAAGCCATCGGCCCAGACAGCCGATGGCTTTCGTTTTATGCGCGGTGACCCAGCCGCATCTTGAAGTCGTTGTAGCCGAAGCGGACCAGCTCCCGGCAGGTGCCGTCCTCAGCCAGCGCCCAGATGGGCGGCAGGGGCATTCCGTTGAAGGTGTTGTTCTTGCAGGTGGTGTAGATGGCCATGTCGCCGAAGATGAGCCGGTCGCCCTCGGCAAGCGGGGCGTCGAAGCTGTAGTCTCCCACGACATCGCCCGCAAGGCAGGTCGGCCCGCCGAGGCGGATGGTGCAGGGCTTTTCGCCCGGCTCGCCCGCGTCCAGCAGGGGAGGGCGGTAGGGCATCTCGATGACGTCCGGGGTGTGGCAGGCCGCAGACATATCGAGGATGGCGAGGCTGGTGTCACCGTTCTGCAGGGTGTCCAGCACTGTGGTGACGAGATAGCCTGCGTTCAGCGCCCACGCCTCGCCCGGCTCCAGATAGACCTGTACGCCGTACTTCTCCTGCATCCGGGCGATGCAGGCTTCCAGCGTGGCAAGGTCATAGCCCGGGCGGGTGATGTGGTGTCCGCCGCCGAAATTGAGCCATTTCAGCCCCGGCAGCAGGTCGCCGAATTTCTCTTCCACAGCATCCAGCGTCACGGCCAGCGCGTCGGCGTCCTGCTCACAGAGGGTGTGGAAGTGCAGGCCGTCCAGCAGGGCGGCGAGGCCCGGCTGTTTTGCCAGAGCCGCGTCCCACTGGGCGCGGGTGGTGCCGAGACGGCTGCCCGGGGCGCAGGGGTCATAGATGGCGTGGCCTTCCTGCGTGGAGCGCTCCGGGTTGATGCGCAGACCGACGCTCTTGCCCGCCGCCTTGGCCGCAGGGCCGAACTTTGCCAGCTGGGCCGGGGAGTTGAACACGATGTGGTCGGCGTAATCCAGAAGCTCGTTGAACTCGTCAACCCGGTAGGCGGCGCAGAAGACGTGGTTCTCCTTCTCGGGCAGCTCTTCCTTGCCCAGGCGGCTCTCGTAGAGGCCGCTGGCCTCAGTGCCTGCGAGGTAGGGCGCGAGAAGCGGGTAGAGGTCGAAGTTGGAGAAAGCTTTCTGCGCTAATAAAATCTTGCAGCCTGTCCGCTGCTGGACCCCCAGCAGAATTTCGCCGTTGCGGCGCAGCTGGGCTTCGTCCAGCAGATAGCAGGGGGTGGGCAGGGAAGCGAGTGCGCCCTCCGAGAGGTTTGCCAGCCCCGCGAAGGGCGGACGCGTATCGACCAGCCGCATCAGTCCACCAGAGCCGGGCTGTGGCTCTCAGAGCGGGGCAGGCCGTACTTGTCCAGTGCGTCCAGATACGGGTCCGGGTCGAACTCTTCCACGGTGTGGACACCCTTGGTGGTCCATTTGCCGGTCAGCAGCATCAGTGCGCCGCACATGGCCGGAACGCCGGTGGTATAGCTGATGGCCTGAGAGCCGACTTCCTTGTAGCACTCCTGGTGGTCGCAGACGTTGTAAATGTAGTAGGTCTTTTCCTTGCCGTCCTTTTTGCCCGTGAAGATGCAGCCGATGTTGGTCTTGCCCTTGGTGCGGGGGCCGAGGCTGGCGGGATCAGGCAGGAGAGCCTTCAGGAACTGGATGGGGACGATCTCCTGCCCGTTGAAGTTGATGGGGGTGGTGGAGAGCATCCCCACGTCCTCGAGGCAGCGCATGTGGTCGAGATAGCTCTGGCCGAAGGTCATGAAGAAGCGGATGCGCTTTGCTTCCGGGATGTTCTTTGCCAGAGACTCGATCTCCTCGTGGTGGAGCAGGTACATATCCTTCTGGCCCACCTTGTCGAAATCGTACTCCCGCTTGATGCTCATGGCCGGGATCTCGACCCAATGGCCGTTCTCCCAGTAGCTGCCGGGGGCGGAGACTTCGCGGAGGTTGATCTCGGGGTTGAAGTTGGTGGCGAAAGCATAGCCGTGGTCGCCGCCGTTGCAGTCGAGGATGTCGATGGTGTCGATGGTGTCGAACTCGTGCTTCTTGGCGTAGGCGCAGTAAGCCTGGGTCACGCCCGGGTCGAAGCCGCTGCCCAGCAGGGCGGTGAGGCCGGCTTCCTCAAACTTTTTGGCGTAGGCCCACTGCCAGCTGTAGTCGAAGTAGGCGGAGAAGCCTGCCTCCTTGCAGCGCTTCTCATAGATGGCACGCCACGCGGGGTCGTCGGTGTTCTCCGGCTCGTAGTTGGCGGTGTCCATGTAGTTGACGCCGCAGGCGAGGCAGGCGTCCATGATGGTCAGGTCCTGATAGGGCAGGGCGATGTTCATCACGAGGTCGGGCTGATAGCTCTTGATGAGGGCGATGACCTCGTCCACATGGTCGGCATCCACCTGTGCGGTGGTGATGTTGGTGGTGGTCTTGGGGGCAAGCTCTGCGGCCAGCTTGTCGCACTTGGACTTGGTGCGGCTGGCGATGCAGATGTCGGTGAACACTTCGGGGACCTGGCAGCACTTGTGGATGGCGACGGAGGCCACGCCGCCGCAGCCGATGATCAGAACTTTGCTCATGATGGTTTCTCCTTTATATCAAATTATTTTTTGTTAGACCTGAAACCCGGGCCAGCCCTTGTCGAGGGCGATCAGCAGCTCCCGCAGCACCTTGCAGGCCGTGGCCGTAGAGACGCCGGAGATGTCCAGCATGGGGGCCAGCTCATTGAGGTCGGCGCCCACGATGTTGGCCTTGGACACGGTGCGGATGGCGTCCAGCAGCTGCAAAAAGCTCACGCCGCCGGCCTCGGGGGTGCCGGTGCCGGGGAAGCAGGAGGGGTCGAGGCAGTCGAGGTCGATGGTGAGGTAGACCGGCTCTTTAGTGGCGCAGAGCTGTTCGGTGAGCTCGGCAAGGCCGGTGAAGTCGAACTTGTGCATCTCGGTATGCTGGGCCGCAAACTCGAACTCGGCCCGCTCGCCGCTGCGGATACAGAACTGGTGGATGCGGCCGTCGCCCACGATCTCGTGGCAGCGGCGCAGCACACAGGCGTGGCTCAGCTTTGCACCGAGATAGTCGTCCCGCAGGTCGGCGTGGGCGTCGAAGTGGATGATGTGGAGGCCGGGGTATTTCTCTGCCACGGCCCGCACCGCACCCAGCGTCACCAGATGCTCGCCGCCCAGCAGGAGCGGAAGCTTGCCGTCGTGCAGGATCTCTGCCGCCCGGGCCTCGATGTCGGCAAGGGCGGCTTCGCTGGAGCCGAAGCAGAGCTCGAGGTCGCCGCTGTCGAAGATGTCGAAGTCGGTCAAATCGGCGTTCTGGTAGGGGCTGTAAGTCTCGAGGCCAAAGCTCTCGTGCCGGATGGCCGACGGGCCGAACCGTGCGCCGGGGCGGTAGCTGGTGGTGGAGTCGAACGGTGCGCCGTAAAGCACGATGTCGGCGGCGCGGTAGCTGCTGTCGCAGCCGATAAAGGTTTCAACATTGGGTGAGATCATTTGGGTTCCTCCACTTCGCGCAGCATCTCCTCGAGGAATGCCGGCAGATAGAAAGCTCCGACGTGGAGCCGGGTGGTATAGTAGCGGGTGCGCAGATTGAGCGCCTTCCATGCGTCGGCGTCCAGGTCGTCGATGGGGTGGTACTTCTTGCTGGCAAAGCCGAAGAGCCAGTAGCCGGCGGCGAAGGTCGGGATGTGTGCCTGATAGACCCGGCTGACGGGGAAGGTGGACGCGATGCGCTTGTGGCTGCGCTGCATGGCGCTGGCGTCCTCGGTGTAGAAGGGGCTGCCCTGCTGGTTGACCATGATGCCGTCCTCTTTCAGGGCGTTGAAGCAGCTGCCGTAGAACTCCCGGGTGAACAGGCCCTCGGAGGGGCCGAAGGGGTCGGAGGAGTCCACGATGATGAGGTCATATTCCTCCTCGCAGCGGCGGATGTATTTCAGAGCGTTCTCGAAGTAGATGTGGACCCGGCGGTCGTCCATCCGGCAGGCGTTGCCGGGCAGATAGGCGCGGCAGGCTTCCACGACCTGGGGGTCCATCTCCACGAGGTCGATGCGCTCGACCCGGTCGTAGCGGGTCAGCTCCCGCACCACGCCGCCGTCGCCTGCACCGATGACAAGGATGTCTTTTGCCTCCTTGTGGACGGCCATGGGGACATGGACGATCATCTCGTCGTAGATGAACTCGTCCCGCTCGGTGAGCATCACGTTGCCGTCCAGCGTCAGCACCCGGCCAAACTCAGGCGTCTCAAAAATGTCGATGCGCTGATAGTCGCTCTGCTTGGAGTAGAGCTGTTTGTTCACCCGGATGCTGTGCTTGACGTCCGGGGTGTGAAATTCCGAAAACCAAAATTCCATCTGCTTCTCCTTATGCCAGAACATTCAGGTGCAGGATGTCCGGGTCTTCCGGGCCGGTCATGCTGCAGCCTTTGGCCTTGGCGTACTCGATATAGTTCAGTATCTCTTTGGTGATGCGCTCGCCGGGGGCCAGGATGGGGATGCCCGGCGGGTAGCACATGACGAACTCGCTGCACACCATGCCCTCGGTCTCTCGGAGGGGCAGGCTCTTTTTGGGGGCGTAGAACGCCTCCTGCGGGCTGGCGGCAACGACGGGGTCGATGTATTCCTGGCTCAGCAGGCCGGTGCCGTCGGTGTGGTAGCGGCGCTTTATCTCGGCCAGTGCGCTCACCAGACGCTCGATCTCCTGCGGGCGGTCGCCGATGGAGAGGTAGGCGAGGATGTTGCCGATGTCGCCGAACTCGATCTGGATGTCATACTCATCCCGCAGGATGTCGTAGACCTCGATGCCGGCGAGGCCGATGTCCAGCGTGTGGACGCTGAGCTTTGTGGTGTCGAAGTCGAAGACCGAGTTGCCGTTGCACAGCTCCTTGCCGAAGGCGTAGTAGCCGCCCACGGCGTTGATCTCTTCGCGGGCATACTCGGCCATGTCAGCCACCTGATGGAACACCTGCCGGCCCCGCAGCGCGAGGTTCCGCCGGGAGATGTCGAGGCTGGACATGAGCAGGTAGCTGCCGGAGGTGGTCTGGGTCAGGTTGATGATCTGGCGCACATAGCCGGGGTGGACGTTGGGGCCGATGAGCAGCAGGCTCGACTGCGTTAAGCTGCCGCCGCTCTTATGCATGGAGACGGACGCCATGTCCGCGCCTGCCGCCATGGCAGAGACGGGCAGACTGCCGCCGCCGAAGTAGAAGTGGGTGCCGTGGGCCTCGTCGGCGAGGCAGAGCATCCCGGCGTCGTGGGCCATCTTGACGATGGCACGCAGATCAGAGCAGATGCCGTAATAGGTGGGGTTGTTCACCAGCACGGCCACGGCGTTGGGGTGCTCCTTGATGGCTTTTGCCACCTGCTCCCGCTTCATGCCCAGCGAGATGCCGAGGCGCTTGTCCACTTCGGGGTTGACATAGACCGGCACTGCGCCGCAGAGCACCAGTGCGTTCAGCACGCTGCGGTGGACGTTGCGGGGGAGAATGATCTCGTCGCCCCGCTTGCAGACGGTCAGCACCATGCTCTGCACCGAGCTGGTGGTGCCGCCCACCATCAGAAAAGCGTGTGCTGCGCCGAAAGCGTCGGCGGCCAGCTCCTCGGCCTCCCGGATGACCGATACCGGGTGGCAGAGATTGTCCAGCGGTTTCATGCTGTTGACGTCCACGCCCACGCACTGCTGGCCCAGAAAGGCCGTCAACTCCGGGTTGCCCCGGCCGCGCTTGTGGCCCGGCACATCGAAGGGGACCACCCGCATCTGTCGGAACTGCTCCAGAGCCTCGTAGATCGGTGCGCGGCGCTGGTCCAGCCGGAACCGTGTACGGTTCTCACTCATATTTTTTCCTCCGTCCCTGACTCCTGCTGCAAACCATGCGGGCAAACAAAAAAGCACAAGCCCTGCACAGAAATGCAGGCTTGCGCTTTGAAAAAACCGTTTGAACGCGCGGACAAAGCCTCCGGGGCAAAGACGCCAGAGCTGTATCGCAGCATGATTCATCAGGATTCAAAAGGACGGGATGACGAGAGTCTATATAGCAATTACACTTTTACTACTCTTATTGACCGTTTCACAAGTCTGCGCACGCTCTGCGCAATTTCATGGTTGTAAAGGAACCAACTTATAAAATTTGAACTATAACGCTCAATCAATAATGGCAGCTTGCGCCGCCGGTCGGCAGTGGACCCGGCTGTCCGTATGGCCTTAAGGTGTACCCGAGTTTTCAGATGCACCCAGCCCCCTCGGGGCGGTCCTAGTTAAATTGCTTTGAAAAGACTTCGACACGCTTCGTCTCTCAAAATCATCTGTGATTTTATCATGCAATAAGCGGCTTGTCAATGATCCGACAGGAAAATACTCAAAAACTTTTCAAGAGTCATACTTATCATCATCCGGCAGGAAGTGCCGGCGCGGCATAAGAAAGAACGGCCCCGGCACGCAGTCTGGACGTACCGGGGCCGTTTTGGTTCGCTTTTAGCGCTTGATGTCGTAGTTCATGTTCATCAGGTTGCGGATGGAGCTGACATCGTCGGTGATGTTGGCATCGCCGTGGATGGTGTGCTTGATGGCGCTGCTTGCCACCGCAAAGTTTATCATGTCCATGGCCTTGTAGTTGTGGAGCATGGCGTAGATGAGGCCGCTGGCGAAAGCGTCGCCGCCGCCCACGCGGTCGAGGATGTTGAAGGTGAACAGCTTGCTCTCGAAGGTGTGGCCGTCATACCACATAAAGGCTTTCAGACTGTTCTCGCTGCCGCTGTGGGCATAGCGGACGTGGCGGGCGATGCACTTCAGGCTGGGGTAGCGCTCGATGAAGTGCTGGAAAATTTCGTCCTGCTGCTCATAGCTGGGCTGCAGAGGCACGCCGTCCTTCCAGTCGCCCTTGGAGTGGTCGTTCTCGTCCTTCCACAGGTGGTAGGGCTCGATGCCCAGCAGCACGTCCACATAGGGCAGGCACTCGGTGCAGAAGTCGCGGGCCTCGTCCCAGGTCCAGAGGGTGGAGCGGAAGTTGCCGTCGAAGCTGACGGTCAGGCCCTTCTTCTTGGCCTCCTTGAGCATATCGATGATGAGGCCGCGGCAGTTGGGGGCCAGGGCCGGGGTAATGCCGCTCAGGTGCAGCCAGTCGAAGCCCTCCAGCAGCTCGTCCAGATCGACTTGAGAGAAATCGTATTCGGTGATGGCGCTGTGCTTGCGGTCATAGATGACCTTGGAGGGGCGGATGCCGTAGCCGGTCTCGAGGTAGTATGTACCCAGACGGTTGGAGGGCGTCTCATCCGGCTCGGTGAGGATCATGGGGGTGCAGTGGACGTCGTTGGAGCGCAGCCAGCGCACGGCGCTTTTGCCGAGGCTGTTGTTCGGCACGACGCTGAAGAAGGTGCTGTCCACGCCGAGGTTTGCCAGCGCGAGGGCGATGTTGGCCTCGCTGCCGCCGTAGCTGGCCTCAAAGTTGGTGGCCATGCGGAGTTTTTCGTAGTTCGGCGGGGTCAGGCGCAGCATGATCTCGCCGCAGGTGATGAATTTCGGTCCGGTCGTCTCGTGGCCCAGAATGGGGTTGAAATGTTCCATAACGGTCCTCCTGTTGCTCTTCTCGGGCATTTGAGCCGCCGCCTCTCATATACCACTCTTGAGACGGGGCGTTTGGTGCTCAGCAGGGCAGCCAGACCCCACATGACGCACATCGTTGTATCCATTATAGTGCTTTCGGAGAGGATTTGCAAGGAAAAGAAAAACACTGCGAGAGAAAATTTGGCAGGATTTTTGTGGATTGTGACGGAACATCCCCGCCCCGCAGCCCCGGGGCAGAACACAAAAGGGGCTGCGGCACAAAAAGGTGCAGCAGCCCCCGAGGGGAAAGTATTATTTCAGCAGTTCGCTGTGGTCTGCGCCGCCCACGGTGAGCCGGGCAGTACCCATGCTGTGGGCAAGGGCCACAGGGGTGTCCTCGCCGCCCAGAGCCAGCAGTTCGTCCACCGAGAGGGTGGTGGAGCAGAGGATGGTCTGGAAGGTGATGGTGTCGATGCCCTCAGCCCGCAGCTGGCGCAGCGTGGACAGCGAAATGCGGAAAGAGGCCGTGAACCGCCCGACGCGGAGGGAGAGGATGTTGTTGCCCCGGATGCTGGTGTAGGAGGTGCGCTGGCCGTCCTTGCCGGTCACGACGAGGCCCGGGAAAAACGACTCCTGCACAGACACGTCCGCAGAATCGCCGCCGGTAGAGTCGCCGCCCGTGGAGCCGCCGCCCGTGGAGCCGCCGCCGGTAGAGCCGCCGCCGGTAGAGCCGCCGCCGGTAGAGCCGCCGCCGGTAGAGCCGCCGCCCGCAGAGCCGCCGTCCGTAGAGCCGCCACCCGCAGTGTCGCCGCCAGAAGGAGTAGGCACATTGTCGCCGGGCAGAGGAGGAATGTCGTTTTTATCGGAGTCTTTGCGAGTGATGGAAGTGCCCCCAGCAAGGCCGGTGAATACCTGCTCGTTGCCGTTGGTACCGATGGCCACATTACCTTTTCCAGCGGTGGCTTTGATCGTCACTTTGCCCTCAAGGGTAATAGTGGTATCTGCATTGCTATTGCAGCCAGTACCGATGCCCGCGCCGCCAATATCGGCTATTCCTTTTTTTGTACCGCCGCCGACCGCATTGACGGTGGGACTGCCGTTCTCATTGCTCCTGATGGTAATTTGATTGCCAGTGCTATTGCTGTTGTTTTTAGCGCCATAACCGCCGCCGATGCCCGCGCCGCCTGTGCCTCCGGCAGCGTTGACTTCGGTGTTGCCCTCGATGGTCACATCGCCGCTGCCTTCCTTGCCGCCGCCGATGCCTGCGCCGTATTTGCCGCCGGTGGCAGAGGTAATCTCGCCGCCGGTGATGGTCACATCGCCGCTGCCTTTCTCGCCGCCACCGATGCCTGCGCCTAAATAACCGCCGGTCGCATTGATCTCGCCGCCGCTGATGGTCACTTTGCCGCTGCTGTAGTCGCCGCCGCCGATGCCTGCGCCATAATTGCCGCCGTTTGCATGGATCTCGCCGCCGCTGATGGTCACATCGCCGCTGCCTTTGAAGCCGCCGCCGATACCTGCGCCATATTCTCCACCGGTAGCCGTGATCTTGCCGCCAGTGATCTTTACCTGAGCGTCATTGGCGGCGCCAGCGCCGCCGATGCCTGCACCATATTGTCCACCGGCAGCCTTCAGACTGCCGTTCTTATCGTTGTCCTGAATGGTCAGTTCGCCGCTGGTGTCGGTTTTGTTGTGTTCCAGGCCGGCATGGCCGCTGCCGCTTTTCAGGGTGTTGCTGCCGTCCAGCTCAATGGTGGTGTTGCCGCTGCCGGTCACGCTCACGGCGGCTTTGTTCTGGCTTCTGCCGTCGATGTTCAGATCCTTGAGGGTGACCTCCACATCCTTCTCGGCGTTGATGGTCACCGTGTTGCGGGAGGCGGTGTTCTCCCTGCTGGAGATGACGGTGCCTTTATCGTTATCGACCGTATCCCTGCCGGTCTGCTCCACCTTGTTGGTGCCTGCCTCGGTGCCTGCCGAGATGGTGATGCTGCCATCCTCAATATAATAGTTACCCGCAAAGGCGGGGAAGGCCGCCCCGGTAAGCAGGGCAGCGGTAAGGGTCAGTGCAGCAGCCCGCTGGGGCAGGGGACGGGTTTTACATACCCCCCCCCCCTAAAAAGGTCGACGGACGGCCCAGGATGCGCATGGCCAGCTTGCGGTAAGAAATCATAACAAAACCTCCCTGTTCCAAAATGGGGCAGCCGATGCTGCCAGAAAGTAGATTCTAGCTTCATTTTAGCATTTTTTGGGTGGAAAATCTATAAAATCTGCGTGAAAAGCCCCTTTTGGTGCGTGAATCGGGGCAGCTTACACCCCGGTAAGGTCAAAACTGGGCGTATACTCCTCCCGGGCGCTGCTCTTCTGCTGCATATAGCCGGCGGTCAGCCCCAGATCCATGGCATAATTGACCACCCGGCGGTACTCGTAGGTGGTGATGCGCCGCCCGATGCCGTGCTCTGCGGCCTTGTAAAAGGGGGTGTACTGGCTCATGACACTGGGGATGAAGCAGCCGGGGTCGGCCTCGTTCCATGCGGCCATCTGGTCGAGGACGGCAAAACTGTCGTCGATGTGGCCGGGCAGGGCCAGATGCCGCAGGATGACGCCTTTCTGTAAGATGCCCTCGCTGTCGAACACCGGATGGCCCGCCTGCGCCATCATGGCCTCGATGGCGGGCTTTGCCTGGGCGAAGTAGTCCGGCGCAGAGGAAAGCTCGGCGGAGAGGGAAGAGGAGACGTACTTCAAATCGGCCAGCCAGATGTCGATATAGCCGCGCCACGCCTCCACGCTCTCCACCGTCTCGTAGCCGCCGGTGTTGCAGACGATGGGCAGACGCAGCCCCTCGGCCCGGGCAATGTCCAGCGCCGCGATGATCCAGGGCCGCCACTGGCCGGGGGTGACGAGGTTGATGTTGTGGGCGCCCTGCTCCTGTAAGTCGAGGAAAATTTCGGCCAGATGCTCTATCGTGATCTCTTTGCCCAGTCCCTCGGCGCTGATGGGGTAATTCTGGCAGAAACAACACTTGAGGGTGCAGCCCGAGAAAAACACGGTGCCGCTGCCCCGGGTGCCGCTGATGCAGGGCTCTTCCCAGAAGTGCAGGGCCGCGCGGGCGGCTTTCAGGGTGCCGCCCGCCCCGCAGAAGCCTGTCTGCCCGGCGGCACGGTCTGCGCCGCAGCGGCGGGGGCAGAGGGTACAGGAGACAGGCGGCGTTGTGGAAATGTTTTTAGACATATTGTCCAACTCCTATGAGAAAGAATCATATTAAATTATCCGAGGCTATTATATCATTTTTGCCCCCGGAAGTGGTATACTAAGATTGAATATTGCATGTCATGCAAGAATACTACATGATCTGGAGGACACCATGCGTACAGAGACCGAAGAGATCCGGGACAACCTGAAATATCTGAGCCTTCTGGCCCGGGACTACCCCTCGCAGGCAGCGGCCGCCAGCGAGATCATCAGCACACAGGCACTGCTCAAGCTGCCCAAAGGCACCGAGCACTTCATGAGCGACCTGCACGGCGAGAACGAGGCGTTCGTACATATCCTGAACTCCGCTTCCGGCGTCATCCGCGAAAAGGTAGACATTGTGCTGGGGGATACCGTGCCGGAGGGGACGCGGGCCGAGCTGGCGACTCTGATCTATTATCCGAGCGAGAAGCTGCCCCAGCTCAAGGAGCGCTGCGCCGACGAGGAAGCGCTGGAACAGTGGTACAGTGAGACGCTGCTGCGGCTCATCGACATCTGCCGCCTTGTCTCTTCCAAGCACACCCGGGAGCATGTCCGGGCCTGCCTGCCGTCCAGCTGCGGTTACATTCTGGATGAGCTGCTCCACGCCCACTTCGAGGACCACGACAAAGACCTCTACTACGGCCAGATCGTCGGCAGCATCATCGAGAATGGCCGCGCCGATAAGTTCATCGTCCGTCTCTGCGAGCTCATCAAGCGGCTGGCCGTGGACAAGCTCCACATCGTGGGCGACCTGTTCGACCGCGGCCCCCGCCCCGACGTCATCCTTGACCTGCTGATGCGCCACCACGATGTGGACATCCAGTGGGGCAACCACGACGTGGTCTGGATGGGCGCGGCGGCCGGCAGTCCCATCTGCATCTGCACGGTGCTGAAGACCACCCTCGCTTACCACAACCACGGCATGGTGGAGGACTGCTACGGCATCAACCTCCGCCACCTGCAGCGGATGGCCGAGCAGTTCTACGGCGACGACGATCTGACCATCTGGATGCCTCACACCGACACTGCCCGCGGCCCCTACACTCCCGGTATGCTCCATCGCTGCGCCGTCATGCATAAGGCCATCACCATCCTGATGCTCAAGCTCGAGTGTCAGGTCATCGACCGCAACCCGGATTTCAAGATGCAGGACCGCGACTTTCTGCGCCGCATCAACTGGGAGAAGAGGACCGTCATGGTGAACGGCAGGGAGTACCCCATGCGGGATATGTCTTTCCCGACGGTAGACCCCGCCGACCCCACCGCACTGAACAGCGACGAGAAGGTGGTGCTGCAAAAGCTGGTGCAGTCCTTCCGCCAGAGCGAGAAATTACAGCAGCACGTCGAGTTCCTGTACGCCAAGGGCAGTGTCTACCACATCGAGAACGGCAACCTGCTCTACCACGGCGCTGTGCCGATGACTAAGAAAGGCACCTTCGCTGTGGAGCGGTTCGAGGGCCACGCCTACTCGGGCCGCGCCCTCATGGACTACTGTGACGAGCGCGCCCGCCGGGGCTACTTCGCCCCCGAGGGCAGCGCCGCCCGCCAGAGCGGACAGGATTTCCTGTGGTATCTGTGGTGCGGCAAGCTGTCGCCCCTGTATGGCCGCAGCGCTATGACCACCTTCGAGCGGCTGTATGTCGAAGACACTTCCACCCACACCGAGGTGAAGGACCCCTATTATACATGGTATAATGAGGAAGCTGTCTGCCGCCGCATCCTCGCCGAGTTCGGCCTGCCCGGCACCAGCCACATCGTCAACGGCCATGTCCCCGTGCAGGAGAAGAAGGGCGAGAGCCCCATCAAGGGCGGCGGACGCCTCGTGGTCATCGACGGCGGTTTCTGCCGCGCCTACCACGAAAAGACCGGCATCGCGGGCTACACGCTGGTCTATTCCAGCCGCACCATGTCCCTGCGCACCCACCAGCCCTTCGAGAGCGCCGAAAAGGCTGTGAACGAGAATCTGGACATCCTCTCTCAGAAGAACATCCTCGAGACGGAGAACCACCGCATCCTTGTGGAGGAGACGGACGAGGGCGAGATCCTGCGGGAGAAGGTCCACGACCTCAAACAGCTGGTCCGCGCCTATCAGCTGGGCTGGATCAAGGAGACCCGCTGCGACGACAGTGTGTGGTAAGCAGCGGCAAATGTAAAATTTTCCTGAAAATAAGAGACAAAACCCGAGAATAATAGAAAAGAAACTGGGCAAAACAGAAAATAATCGACGAGCGTGCATTGGGGCTTTGCTTTTTGCTGGAAGTTGTGTATAATAAAGTAGCTGTAATTGTGTCAACTGGTTGTGAGCTTTGTACAGCGAGAAGGAATAACGTACCTTGAACTGACCTTTTGGGCCTGCGGGGAGCGGGCCTGTGACAAGGAGATCATAAAATTGGAAAAGTTTGTTATTACGGGCGGCAAGCCCCTGCACGGCGAAGTCATCATCTCCGGCGCGAAGAATGCGGCTGTGGGCATCCTGCCCGCTACCATTCTGGCAGCGGACGTCTGCGTCATCGAGAACCTGCCGGACATCAGCGATGTGGCGGTGAGCCTCAAGATCCTCAGCGTGCTGGGCGCAAAGGTCCGGATGCTGAACAAGAACACCTACGAGATCGACACCACCCATCTGACCGGCACCAACGTCCCCGACGACCTGTCCCGCCAGATGCGCGCCAGCTACTATTTCCTCGGCGCACTGCTGTCCCGCTTCGGCAAGGCCGAGGTGGCCATGCCCGGCGGCTGCAACCTCGGCCCCCGCCCCATCGACCAGCACCTGAAGGTGTTCAGCGCTCTGGGCGCAGAGGACAGTGTGGACTACGGCATGATCACCGTCCACGCCGACGAGCTGAACGGCGCTCATATCTTCTTTGATAAGGTGAGCGTAGGCGCTACCATGAACGGTATGCTCTCCGCTGTCATGGCCAAGGGTCAGACCATTCTGGAAAACTGTGCCAAGGAGCCCCATGTGGTCGATCTGGCCAACTTCCTGAATATGTGCGGCGCTGATGTGCGCGGCGCAGGCACCGATGTCATCAAGGTGCGCGGCGTCGAGCAGATGCACGGCTGCACCTACAGCATCATCCCCGACCAGATCGAGGCCGGCAGCTACATGGTGGCTGCAGCGGCCACCGGCGGCGATGTGCTGGTGAAGAACGTCACCCCCAAGCACCTCGAGCCTATCACCGCAAAGCTCCGCCGTGCGGGCATTGAGGTGGAGGAGTTTGACGATGCTGTGCGGGTTCGCCGCACCGGCGACATCCTGCCCCTCAAGATCAACACCATGCCCCACCCGGGCTTCCCCACCGATATGCAGCCCCTGATGGGCGTTCTGCTCAGCGTGGCAAAGGGGACTTCCACCGTCACCGAGAGCGTGTGGGACAACCGCTTCCGCTATGTGGACGAGCTGCGCAAGATGGGCGCGAATGTCCAGGTGGACGGTCAGGTGGCCGTGTTCGAGGGCGTGGAAAAGCTTTCTCCCGCTCCGCTCCGCGCTTCCGACCTGCGCGCCGGTGCAGCGATGGTCGTTGCAGCCCTGATGGCCGACGGCACCAGCGAGATCGAGGAGATCGGCCATATCGAGCGCGGCTACGAGAACATCGTGGAGAAGCTGCGCGGCCTCGGTGCTGACATCAGGAAGGTGGAGCGGATGCCCGCTGCACTGGAACAGGCTCTGTAATTAGAAAAACCTCTCCGTCACGCCTGCGGCGTGCCATCTCCCCTGCCGAGGGGGAGGCATTGGCAGTCCGTCAGGTCCCTGCGTTTTTATGACTGCGCAGCAGACGGAGAGGTTTTATTTGTTGAGGTTTATCATGTCTGAATTCATCTCTCTTTATTCCGGTTCCTCCGGCAACAGCAGCGTCGTGCGCTGCGGGGAGCGGTATCTCATCGTGGATATGGGCAAAGGCGTCCGCACCACCGGCGCAGCCCTCAAGGAGCTGGAGCTGAACATCTCCGACTGCGACGGCATTCTTGTCACCCATGAGCACAGCGACCATGTGAAGGGCCTTTCCACCTTCCTGAAAAAATATCCGCTGCCGGTGTACGGTGCAGAGGAAACGCTGGAATTTCTGGACGCAAACGGGGTCGTTCCCGCCAGCTGTGATCTGACAGCCCTGATGCCGGGCAGGGAAGAGGACATCGGTGTCTTCGGGGTCAAAGCGTTCCCCACCAGCCACGACGTCCCCTGTGTGGGCTACCGCATCCACACCCCCGACGAGAAGACCATGACCATCGCCACCGACCTCGGTGTGCTGACTCCTGCCGTACATGAAGCCCTCTCCGGCTGCGACCTTGTGGCCCTCGAGAGCAACTACGACCTGCACATGCTCCGCAGCGGGCCGTACCCCTACTATCTGCGCGCCCGCATCGAGTCGGTCCGGGGCCACCTCTCCAACGATGAGTGCGCGGCAAAGCTGCTGGAACTCATCCAGGAGGGCTGCAAGAAGTTTGCCCTCTGCCACCTCTCGAAGGAGAACAACACCCCTATGCTGGCGCTGCAGACCGTCTTTTCCACCCTCGGTACGGCGGGCGTCGTGCCGGATAAGGACTGTATCGTCCAGACCCAGCGGCGGAACGAAGTGAGCCCCGCGCTGGCGTTCTGACACTATAAAACCAGAGCAGGAAAAGGAGAAAAGAGCCTATGTCGTACATCATGGCGCTGGACGCCGGAACCACCTCGAACCGCTGCATCCTGTTCAATAAGGCAGGCGAGATCTGCAGCGTCGCGCAGAAGGAATTTGCCCAGTATTACCCGAGACCCGGCTGGGTGGAGCACGACGCCAATGAGATCTGGGCCACCCAGCTGGGCGTGGCCCTCTCGGCCATGAACAAAGTCGGCGCCCGGGCCGAGGACATCGCAGCCATCGGCATCACCAACCAGCGGGAGACCACCATCGTCTGGGACAAGGAGACCGGGGAGCCCATCTGCCACGCCATCGTCTGGCAGTGCCGCCGCACCAGCGAATACTGCGACGAGCTGAAGGCCCGGGGCCTGACGGAGAAATTCCGGCAGAAGACCGGCCTCATCATCGACGCCTATTTCTCGGCCACCAAGCTCAAGTGGATACTGGATCATATCCCCGGCGCCCGCGAAAGGGCCGAGCGGGGAGAACTGCTCTTCGGCACCGTGGAGACCTGGCTCATCTGGAAGCTGACCTGCGGAAAACTGCATGTCACCGACTATACCAACGCCAGCCGCACCATGATGTTCAACATCCACACGCTGGAGTGGGACGACGAGATCCTGCAGGAGCTGAACATCCCGAAATGTATGCTCCCGAAGCCGGTGCCGTCCAGCGGTTTTTATGAGTACGCTGACCCGATGCACTTCGGCGGCGAGATAAAAATTGCCGGTGCGGCAGGCGACCAGCAGGCGGCCCTCTTCGGCCAGACCTGCTTTGCCTCCGGCGAGGCGAAAAACACCTTCGGCACCGGCGGCTTTTTGCTCATGAACACCGGTGAGACGCCGGTCACTTCTCAGAATGGCCTTGTCACCACCATCGCCTGCGGCCCTGACGGCAGGGTGAATTATGCGCTGGAAGGCTCTATTTTCGTGGCCGGTGCGGCCATCCAGTGGCTCCGCGATGAGCTGCGCCTGCTGGAAGAGGCCCGCGACTCCGAGTATATGGCCCAGAAGGTGAAGGACACCAACGGCTGCTATGTCGTGCCGGCCTTCACCGGCCTCGGCGCGCCCCACTGGGACCAGTATGCCCGCGGCACCATCGTGGGCCTCACCCGGGGCTGCAACAAGTACCACATCATCCGCGCCACGCTGGACAGCATCTGCTATCAGGTCAACGACGTCCTCCGCGCCATGGCAGCGGACTCCGGCATCGCCATGAAGTCTCTCCGGGTGGACGGCGGTGCTTCGGCCAACAACTACCTCATGCAGACCATGGCCGACATCAGCGACCTCGAAGTCAAGCGCCCCCGCTGTGTGGAAACGACGGCGCTGGGCGCGGCCTATCTGGCCGGCCTCGCCGTAGGCTACTGGCAGTCCGCCGAGGACATCACCCGCAACTGGTCGGTGGACCGCGTGTTCCGCCCGGACATCTCGGAAGAGGAACGCACCAAGCGCATCAAGGGCTGGAATAAGGCTGTCCGCTGCGCCTATCACTGGGCCAGGGACGAAGAGGAATAAGAAGAAAAATAAAACGGCCGGAGTTGCCTGACGAGGAACTCCGACCGTTTTTTTGTTATTAGGCAGCTTGAGCGAGGGAAAACCACGGCTCGCAGAGAACATAACGCTCCGACGAACCGTGGTTTGAATTTATATCATCTTAAAGTATCCCTTTTCAGGAGTCGATCTCGCCCTTGGAAAGTGCGATTACGCACTCGCAATGCCGTGTTCGGGGAAAAAGGTCCACCGGCTGCACCTTCTCCGCATGATACCCATGCTCTTCGAGCCATGCGGCATCTCTTGCGGCGGTGGAGGGGTTGCAGCTGACGTAGACCACCCGGCGGGGGGACATCTGGACGACTGCGGAAAGGGTCGTCTCGTCGCAGCCCTTGCGGGGCGGGTCGAGCATGATGACATCGGGCCGCAGGCCCTCAGCGGCGAGGCGGGCGGCGGCCTGACCGGCGTCGGCGCAGAAGAAGCGGCTCTTGGCGGCGACGGCGTCGCCCATCCGGGCGGCGTTGGCCTTGGCGCTGTCAATAGCCTCAGGCACGATCTCCACGCCGATGAGCTCCCGGCAGCGGTCGGCCATGGAGAGACCGATGGTACCCATGCCGCAGTAGAGGTCGAGCAGAACGTCCGAGGGTTCCAGCTGGGCGTACTCGGCAGCGATGCCGTAGAGCCGCTCAGCGGCCAGCGTGTTGACCTGGTAGAAGGAGAGGGGGCCGAGCCGGACCGGCACACCGCAAAGAGTATCCTCGATGTAGCCCGGGCCGTAGAGCGAGACGGTCTCCTCGCCGAGGATGACGTTGGTCTTCTTGGCGTTGACGTTGATGAGGACGGACGCAATATCGCTGAACTGCTCCCGCAGCGCGGTCACGAGCTCCTCGCTGTGGGGGAACTTCGGGCGGGTGCAGACGAGGCAGACCATGATCTGGCCGCTGTGTGCACCCCGGCGCAGGAAGATATGCCGAACAAGACCCTTGCCGCTCTCCTCGTCGTAGGGCTGGATGCCGTGGGAGGCGAAGAAGCTGCAGAGCGCGTTGCCGATGTCGTTCAGGACGCCGGGCTGTAATCTGCAATCGGGGCAGGGGACGATGCGGTGGGTGCGGCCGGCGTAAAAGCCGATGCAGGGCGCACCGTTTTTGTCGCGGCCCACCGGGAACTGTACCTTGTTGCGATAGCGGTCCACCTCAGGGGAGGGAAGGGCATCCAGCACCGGCACATCCAGTCCGCCGATGCGGCGGAAGGCGTCGGCGACGCTTTCCTGCTTAGCCCGCAGCTCGGCGGCGTAGTCCATGTGCCGCAGGCTGCAGCCGCCGCAGGGGCCGGCGACAGCGCAGTCCACTGGGATGCGGTCAGGCGAAGGGGTGAGCAGTTTGTCCAGGATGCCGAAGGCATACCGGCCGCAGTCCTTGACGATACGCACCTGAGCCTCATCGCCGGGGGCAGTACCCGGGACGAAGACGGCCTCGCCCTCCGGCGAGTGGGCAACGCCGCTGCCGTCGCTGGAAAGACGCTCGATGCGGAGGGTGAGAAGCTGGTTTTTCTGTAAGGGCATGGAATGATCTCTCCTTATGTCTCGTCAGGGGCGGGCTGGACGTCTGCGTCAGCCTGCGAGGTCATATACTTGCTGGGCGGCACACCTTTGGCGCGCTTGAACACCCGCGAAAAATAGAACTGGTCGAGGAAGCCCACCGATGCCGCCACCTCGGCGATGGATAGTGTGCCGCTGCGCAGCAGCTTGCAGGCTTCGTTGACCCGGTATTCGGTCAGATAGTCGATGGGGCTCTTGCCCACATTGAGCATGAACACCCGGTACAGATGGCTCCGGGAGACGCCGACGCTCTTGGCGACATCGTCGATGGAGATGTCGTGGGAGTAGTTGAACTGGATGTACTTGATGGCGTTCAGGACATACTGGCTGGAAGAAGAGGTGCTGTGGGGGCGGCTCTCGCTGGTCTCCCGCATCAGGGCGGCGATGAAGAGGTAGAGATAGCCCACCATCGCGGCCTCGTCCTGGGGCTGCAGGCCGCGGGAAGAGTAGATGCTGCTCAGAGCCGCCCGCATCCCCTCCAGGTCCTGGGTGTGGTGGACGGGGGCAGCGTCGGTGAAAGGCAGCTGCGCCGCAAGCTTGTGGGCGCAGGCACCGTTGAAGCCGACCCAGCTGTACTCCCACGGCTGGACCTCGTCGGCAGTATAGCGGATGAGCTGGCTGGGGCGGGCAAAGAACAGATCGCCCGGCACGACCTCGTAGGTGCGCCCGCCGACCTCGAACACGCCCTTGCCCGAGACGACCAGATGGATGAGGTAGTGGTCCCGGATGCCGGGACCCCAGGTCTGCCCCGGAGCACAGCGCTCCAGGCCGCAGTTGAAGATGGACAGCTCGATGTTGTTGGTGTAGTTCTGCTTGAACGACTGCTTGTAGACGTCTGCCATTGCGGTTCCCTCCTGCCTGTTGGCTCTATAGCCTGAGTATACCACATCTGCCCCCGCAAATTCAACAAAAGTACATCTTATTCTTTGGGCTGGACACCGAAAATTACTTTTTTTGCGGGTTGAAATTGCAAAATGGCAGCGGATGCATTACAATAGCGGTAACAAACCGAACATTGCAGAGAGTGCAGGGAGGGGTTCTGGATGGCAACCAGCAGGCAGCTCAGAGAACAGATCGCAGCAGGGAGGTGGGACGCCGCGCTGGCCGCGCTCTACGGCGGCAGCGAAAAGGTCCTGGCCCGCCAGCGCAGCCGTTATGGTGCGGCCCTCGAGCAGTTTGAGCTTTACTATGGGCCGGGGCGGCAGGTGCAGATCTATTCGGCCCCGGGCCGCACAGAGCTTGGCGGCAACCACACCGACCACCAGCACGGTTACGGTCTTGCGGGTGCGGTCACGCTGGATCTTGTGGCGGTGGCATCCCGGAACGAGGATGGCTTCATCCGGGTCAAGTCCCGTGGCTTCAACAAGCTGGACGTCATTGATTTGACCGAAGCGGAGCCGCAGCAGGGGGAGAGCACCCACTCGGCCAGCCTCATCCGGGGCATCGCGGAGGGCTTCCGGGCAAAGGGCTGCGATGTGGGCGGCTTCGACGCCTATACGGCCAGCGATGTGCTGCGGGGCTCGGGACTGTCCAGCTCAGCAGCCTTTGAGATGGGCATGGCCATGATCCTCAACACAGAATACGGCTGCGGCCTGGACGCCCCTGCGCTGGCCCGCATCTGCCAGTTTGCGGAGAATACCTACTTCGGCAAGCCCAGCGGCCTGCTGGACCAGCTGACCAGCGCCGTGGGCGGGGTGCTCTTTGCGGATTTCGCCGACCCGACGGCACCGAAGATCGAGAAGATCCATGCCGACGGCGTCCTGCCCGAGGGCATGACCCTCTGCGTCACCGATACCCGTGCCAGCCACAGCGAGCTGACCGGCGAGTTCGCGGCCATCCGGAACGAGATGGAAGCCGTGGCGGCCTGTCTGGGCGGCAAGGTGCTGGGCGAGGTGGACGAGAAACGCTTCTGGCAGGAGCTGCCCCGCCTGCGGGAGCAATGCGGCGACCGCGCCGTGCTGCGTGCCATCCACTATTTTGAGGAGAATGCCCGTACCCTTGCCCAGAGAGCTGCTCTTGCGGCGGGAGACTTTGCCGCCTTTGCCCGGCTGGTGGAGAAGAGCGGCCACTCGTCCTTTGAGTGCTGCCAGAATGTCTACTGCGCTTCTTCGCCGAAGCATCAGGGGCTGTCGGCGGCTCTGGCTATCAGCCAGAGCATCCTTGCAGGCACCGGCGGTGCATGGCGGATGCAGGGCGGCGGCTTTGCCGGAACGATCCAGGCTTTTGTACCGGATGCACTGATAAAGCGCTACTGCGCCGCGATGGAGGCACTGTTCGGCCCGGGCTGCTGCTATCTGCTCTCGCTGCGGGAGCAGGGAGCCGTGCGGGTCATGTAAAACACAAAAAGAATGCCCTGCGGCACGGTGAGAGTCCACCGCCGCAGGGCATTTTTGATTTCAGGAAAAATCAGCCGCGCTGAGACTTTGCGTCTGCACGCAGAGCGCTCATATCGTTCTTGTAGGTCTGAAGGTCTTCTGCAGCCTTGCTCGGTCCGCCGAAGAAGAAGGTGTGGACGCCTTCCACGGCATTGAAGCCGGCCTTGACCACATTGAACAGCAGCTTCGGAATGAACGAGATGGAGAGAGAAAGCAGTCCACCTCGAAAGAAGAAATCAGTGAAACGGAGATGGTCCGTAAATGAGGTCCATGCGTCACGAAATGCGCCGCCGCCGCCAAGAAGGGCTTTTTCTCCGTCCGTTACAACAGCATAGGAAGAAGGCATCTGGATGCGTTTCATAAACGACTCCTTTCGATCACTCCGTCAAATCAAACAGACTCAGGCAGCCGCAGCCACGATGGGGTCGGTGATGCCGACATTCTGCTGCTGGGACGCGGCAATATTTGCCTTGGTCTGGGCGTAAGCATTCTTGAGCTCGATGAAGATGGACTTGACCGTGTTATAGATCTGGATAGCCTGCATTGCGCCGTACCAGCCAGCGAGAGCGCCGACCGCCACAGTGGCAGCTTTGCCGGCCTTGTTCTGGCCGTCCCAGTAATAGGAGACCGACTGGGACAGGGTCAGGCCGTCCTCGTGCATCAGAAGCAGACCGCCCACAGCCGCCGTAAGGGCAGCTTTGCCCATCAGCTGGGCGAAGTTGACCGTGAAGTTCACAGCGGCAGTGAGGAGGTTCTCGGGGTGAAATTCGATGAGGTAAGAACCGATCTGAAGGGCACCGCCGTCGATGTAGGTCATCTCGTCGGCAGAGATGACGGCATAAGCAGCCGGCATCATCGGACTCTGATATGTAAGTTCCATAGGGGAATGCTCCTTTCACACATACGCTCCGCCGGAGACGGAGACTAAACTATCTGGATTATAGCATAACTGCCGAAAAACAACAAGAGAGCGCAGAAACAGAATCGGAACGTGATTTGGGACGTCAAAGCACAAAAATCAAGCGAAACGGACGGAAAAACGCTAAAATATAAAGGGAATGCCCCGGAAAAGGCTCCGAAAAAATGTTGTGTTAAAATTTCGGCAAAAGGCGCGGAAAACAGCAGCGCCCCATCTGCGTTCCGGTAAGGGAGAGGCAGGCGGGGCGCTGCTGCTATCAGGATGAATCGGAGAAAAATAGGGAAAGCTTAAAGTTCTTCGCCCGGCACACGGTGGTACAGTGCGGTCAGCTCAGCGATGTGAGCGCTGAGGGCCGGGGTGAGCGGCTGGGTGAGCCGCCACTGCCAGTTGGCACCCTGGGTGCTGGGGGTGTTGATGCGGGCCTCAGCGTCCAGATGGAGCCAGTCGGCCAGCGGGATGACAGCCATGTCCGACACGCAGGAAAGGCAGGCGCAGATCATGGCCTCCGTGAGGTCTTCCGGTGCGCAGCGCAGGTAGCGGCAGGCATAGGCCACATCCTCGGCGCTGGCGCTCTGACGCCAGCCCTCGGCGGTCACGTTGTCGTGGGTGCCGGTGTAGACCACGCTGTTGCGGGGATAGGTGTAGGGCAGGTAGTTGCCCGGCTCGCGGCTGTCAAAGGCGAACTGCATGATCTTCATGCCCGGGTAGCCGCTTGCGGCCAGCATGGCCTTGACCTCGGGGGTCAGATAGCCCAGATCTTCGGCGATGATGCCGCCCTCGCCCAGAGCCTTGTGGATGGCGTCGATGAAGGCGCGGTCAGGGCCTTTCTCCCAGTGACCGCCCGCAGCGGTCTTGTTCCCGGCGGGGATGGAGTAGTAGCTTTCGAAGCCCCGGAAATGGTCGATGCGGACGACGTCGTAGATGGAAGTGGCGTGCTTGATGCGCTGCTTCCACCAGCGGAAGTCCTCGGCCTCGTGGCGGGGCCAGTCGTAGAGCGGGTTGCCCCAGAGCTGACCGTCGGCGGCAAAGGCGTCGGGCGGGCATCCGGCAACGCTGGTCAGGTGGACGGCGCCGTCGGTCTGGAACAGCTCCGGGTGGGTCCAGAGGTCGCTGGAATCGGGGCTGACGTAGATGGGGATGTCGCCCACCAGCTGGATGCCGTGGTTGTTGGCGTAGGTTTTGAGGGCGTTCCACTGGGTATAGAAGAAGAACTGCACGGCCTTGTAGTAGTCCACCTCGGCGGCCAGCCGCTCCTTGGCAGCGGCGAGGGCCGCAGGCTTCCGGGTGCGCAGGTCGTCGGGCCAGTCGGCGAGACCGGCCTGCCCCTGCTCGGCCTTGACGGCCATGAAGAGGGCATAATCCTCGAGCCAGCCGCTCTGGGCCTCACAGAAAGCCTCATAGGCCGGGGTGGGGGAAGCCAGCAGCCGGTCGGCCGCTTTATGGAGCACCACGGGCCGCTGCTGGTAGAGGGCACCGTAATCGACGGGACCCACCGGCTGGGGCGCGGGCAGCTCAGCCTCGGTGAGGAGGCCGTCCGCTGCCAGCAGACGGAAATCAATAAAGTAGGGGTTGCCGGCAAAGGCAGAAAAGCTCTGGTAGGGGCTGTCCCCGTAGCCCGTAGGGCCGATGGGGAGTATCTGCCAGTAGGTCTGCTTTGCAGCCGCAAGGAAATCGACGAAGGCAAAGGCTTCATCTCCCAGCGTGCCGATGCCGTAAGGACCCGGCAGGCTGAAGACGGGCATCAGAATGCCGCTTGCACGCATGGCTGGAACCTCCTTGCTTTAACCCTTGACAGCGCCTGCCACGACACCCTCGATGATGTACTTCTGGCAGGTCATGTAAAGGATGATGATGGGGATGATGGCGATGATGATGCAGGCCATCATGGGGGCCAGCTCGACGCGGCCATAGCCGCCGCGGAAATACTGGATAGCCATGGGGATGGTGCGGTACTTCTTGATGTCCAGCACCAGCGTGGGCAGCAGGTAGTCGTTCCAGACCCACATCGTCTCAAGGATGGCGGTGGAGATCATGGTGGGCTTGAGGATGGGGAAGACGACCTTGAAGAAGATCTGGATCGGGTTGCAGCCGTCGATCATGGCAGCCTCTTCGATCTCGATGGGGACGCTCTTCATGAAGCCGGTGAACATGAACACGGCCAGACCGGCACCAAAGCCCAGATAGATGATGCAGATGTTCCAGGGGGTGTTCAGGTTGAGGGTGTCGGCGGTCTTGGACAGGGTGAACATGACCATCTGGAAGGGGACGACCATGGAGAAGACGATGAGCAGATTCATGAACTTGCTCAGCTTGTTGTTCACGCGGGTAAGGTACCAGCCGGTCATGGAGCAGCACAGCAGGATGAGGGCCACGCTGGACACGGTGATGACGAGGCTGTAGCCCAGGCTGGACAGAAAGCCCATCTTGGTGACGCCGTAGATGTAGTTGCTGAGGCCCGCGAAGGTCTCAGCCGTAGGCAGCTTGAAGACGGTGGAAGTGGTGAAGGTGCCTTCAATTTTCAGGCTGTTCTGCAAGATCAGGACGATGGGGTAGATCCAGAGCAGGCACAGCAGGCTCATGATGACAGTGAGGATGTTGTCCCACATTTTTTTATCTTTCGGCATTACTGCTGCACCTCCTTGGAGCGGGTAAACTTGAGCTGGATGAGCGAGATGACCACGACGATGAGGAAGAACACCGCGGCCTTTGCCTGACCGATGCCCTTCCACTGAGCACCAGAGCGGCCATAGAAGGTGTTGTAGATATTCAGGGCCAGCATCTCACTGGCGTTGGCAGGCTCACCGGCGGTCAGGGCCACGTTCTGGTCGAACAGCTTGAAGCTGTTGGTCAGGGTGAGGAAGGTGCAGATGGTGACGCTGGGCATGACCATCGGGATCTTGATCTTGAACAGGATCTCACGGTCGTTTGCGCCGTCGATCTTCGCAGCCTCGATGAGGTCGCCGGGGACGCTCTGCAGGCCCGCGACGTAGATGATCATCATGTAGCCGATCTGCTGCCAGCACATCAGGATGACCAGACCGACGAAACCGGCCTTGGCGTCCAGCGCCAGCAGAGGCCTCTGCAGGTTGGCCAGCACACCGTTGAGCAGGATCTGCCAGATGTAGCCCAGCAGGATGCCGCCGATGAGGTTCGGCATGAAGTAGACGGTGCGGAAGAGGTTGGTGCCGCGGATGCCGCGGGTGAGCACCAGCGCGATGGCGAAGGCGCACACATTGATGAGCACGGTGCTTACCACCGTAAAGGCAGCGGTGAACCCAAAGGCGTGGAGGAAGGTCGCGTCCGAAAAGACGTTGATGTAGTTCTGCAGGCCCACGAAGGTGGTCTTGCTCACGGTGGTGAAACGCTGGAAGGAAAGATAGATGCCCCAGATGAAGGGCCAGATGAAGCCGATGATGAACGCCAGCAGGGTGGGCAGTACGAACACCGGCCAATATTTACTGATGGCCTTTTGCATGATATACCTCCTGAAAAAGAAGGGGAGGCGGGCGAACACATCGCCCGCCTCCCCGTTATCCAGCTATTGCGGAAGAAAGGGAACGCTTAGCCGTTGGCCAGCTTGTACTCCTTGGCCCAGCCGTCCACAAAGGCGGTGACCACATCGTCCCAGCTGCCGGTGCCTGCTGCATAAGCAGTCAGTGCAGAGCCGACGCCGTTCTTCCACTCCTCGGAAGGCATGGTGGAGAAGCACCAGTCAACGCTGGTCTTGCCCTCAGCAACGTAATCGTTGGCGATGCCGATGAGGGGGTTGGTAGAGTCCTTAGCGGCCTTGAAGGGGATGACGAAGCCCATCTTGTCAGCCATCGCGCTGGTGCCGGCCTCAGAGGTGACACACCAGTACAGGAAGTCCAGAGTAGCCTGGATGTCCTCATCGGAGGAGGTGTTGTTGACGCACCAGAAGTTCTCGGAGCCGGTGCACAGGCCCTGGTTCTCCTCGCCCTCAGCGCCGATGTAGATAGGCAGCATACCCAGGTTGTCGTCGCCCAGATCCTTCACGTCATTGTAAGCCCAGGTGCCGTTCTGGTAGAACACGGCCTTCTTGCCCACGAACTCAGCAACAGCATCGTTGCCGGTCTTGGAAGCCAGCAGCTTGGGGTCGCAGGTAGAGTCGGTGATGTACAGGTCCCAGATCTTCTTGTAGTTGTCGAGGTAGGTGCCCTTGATGGCGTCGGTGGAGCCGATGCCGTCAGCCTTGTACTCGTAGTAGATGGGCAGGTTTGCCAGATGGGTCTTGAAGCGCCAGTCGGAAGAACCGTCCATGCCGGCGGAGGTGAAAGCACCATCAACGCCCAGCTCAGCCTTGCGGGCCTGAATGTCGTCGGCGACCTTCTTCAGGTCATCGAAGCCCTTGATGTCGTCCTGAGTGTAGCCGGCGGCGGTCAGCAGCTCCTTATTGTAAATGATGCCGTAGGTCTCGATGACGTAAGCGATGCTGGTAACGGCGTCGCCGTCCTTCAGTGCAAAGGAGTCGCTGGTCAGCTCACCGTACAGCTTGCTGTCGGAGAGGTCCAGGCAGTAATCTTTCCAGTTTGCCAGACCCACAGGGCCGTTGACCTGGAACAGGGTGGGAGCCTCGCTCTTCTCCATCTCGCTCATCAGGGTGGTCTCGTACTGGCCGGAAGCAGCGGTGACAACGGTCACAGGCACGCCGGTCTCCTTGGTGTACTCAGCGGCCAGATCCTGCCAATCCTGATCCTGCTCGGGCTTGAAGTTCAGGTAGTAGACCTTGCCGGCAGCTGCAGGAGCGGCAGAAGCTGCGGTAGAACTGGCGGTGGAAGCAGCGGTGCTGCTGGAGGAACCACCGCAGGCAGCCAGACCGAGGGCGGCAGCAGAAGCGCCGGCGACTTTCAGGAAATTACGACGAGAGATCATTTTTTTCATAATTGTTCTCCTTCTTCATCATGTGATATACACATTCCGCCTGGCAGCGGAAATGAGACGAAATAAATCAGACAGCCCTTACGCTCTCACCGACCTGCAGCTCAGGCTGGAGGGTGATCTTCTGGGCCGGGGCGCCATGCTCGATCTGCCGCACCAGCAGCTCGATGCTCTGGAGCGCGATCTGCTCGCCGGGCTGGACGATGGTGGTCATCACCGGCACACAGTAGCGGGACATCGAGATGCCGTCGAAGCCGATGACCGATATATCTTCCGGCACCCGGAACCCGGCGCTCACCAGCGCCCGGATGGCACCGAAAGCGATGACATCGCTCATGGCGAACAGGGCGGTGAACTCGGCCCGGCGGGCCAGCAGGCTGTTCATGGCGTGGTAGGCAGACTCGAAATCGTAGTTGGACAGGCCGTAGAGCCGGTCGTCGAAGGTGAGCCCGGCATCCTCCATGGCATCCTGTGCGCCGAGGCGGCGCATCCGACTGGGGTAACTGGTGGTCGGACCGCCGAGAACTGCTATCTTCCGGTGGCCCTGCGCGATGAGGTGGGAGACGGCGGTGCGGGCCGCAGCCCGGTCATCCACGCCCACCATCGAGAGGTTCGGGAAATCCAGTTCGTCGGAGACCAGCGTCGTCAGCACCGCGGGGACGGTGATGTTCGCAAAGCCCTGCTGGAAGTTCGCCACGCTGCCGCCGAGGAATATCATGCCTTTGGGCTTTATCTCCCGCAGGATCTTTTGGGCGGCGTCTATCTCGTTGGCATTCTCGTCCAGGTAGGAGACGATGCCGCTGTACCCGTAGAGGGTCGCGGCCCGCTGCAGCTGAACGAGGAAGTCCGAGAAGAAGAGGTTCCGGGTACCCTTGACCACGAAGACGAGGCTGCGGGACTGCTGGATCTTCAGCTGCCGGGCGTTGGTGTTTGGCACGAAGCCCGACTCCCGCATCATCTGAAGCACCTTTTCTTTCGTTTCGGGACGCACATCCGGCCGGTCATTGATGACGCGGGAGATGGTGCTGACGGAACAGCCGCTCAGACGGGCAATGTCTTTGATGGTCATGTTCGGCATTCCGGAAAGCACCTCTCTTTCGGTCGAAGTTCTGGTTTTTACTGAAATCGTGCGGGAACGATGTCGGGAACGGTTTCAGTGACTATAGTATGGCATAATTTGTGGAATAAATCAATAACCTCAAAACACTTTTGGCAGAATTGCATAACAAATCAACCCTCCTTTGTGCAGGTTGATTTGCTCGCAGAGCGAAAAGCAAATTGATTTCCGGTAATTCCCGGTACACGTCAGAATCTCCCGGGACGACCGTACTCTTTTGTAACTTTTAGAGCAAAAAAGCGCGTTCTCATGCAAGATGGATACAAGCTTGACCGACGGGCCGGAGCAAAAATAAGCCGAAAAAATCCCGGTATCCCTGCCGCCGGAGCGGAAAGGATACCGGGAATGAGATTTCTGGGGTTTACTCGGCGCGCAGGGCTTTGACGGGGTTGCACTTGGCTGCGCCGCGGGCCGGGATGATGCCGGCCAGAATGGTGAGCAGGGTAGCCAGTGCCACGAGGAAGAGGGCTGCATCCACAGGCAGGGAGGCAACGAGGGTCGAAGTGCCGGAGACTTTCTGGATGATGATGTTTCCGGGGATGAGCAGGATCTCGCTGAGGACGATGCCCATGACGCCCGAGCAGAGGCCGATGATGAAGGTCTCTGCGTTGAACACCTCGGAGACGTTCCGCTTGGAAGCGCCGATGGCGCGCAGGATGCCGATCTCCTTCCGGCGCTCGAGGACGCTGATATAGGTGATGACGCCGATCATGATGGAGGAGACGACCAGCGAGATGGAGACGAAGGCCACCATCATGCTGCTGATCATGTCCACGATCTCGGTCACGCTGGTCATCAGGGTACCCACGAGGTCGGTGTACTGCACCATCTTTTCGTCTTCACCCTTTGCAGACATCCCGGCGTTGTAGGCATCCAGCTTTTTCAGGATGACGGCCTTGCTGGCGAAGTCCTTCGGATAGATCTTGATCTGGCTGGGGTCGGCCTCGTCCGCGTAGCCGAAGGCCGTCAGGTTGGCCTCATAGGTGGCGGAAGAGGAGCGGAGGGTGGAGCGCATCAGCTCGGTCAGCTCGGAGGCGGTCATGTTGAGCTGGATGGCCTTCTGGAAAGCCGACGCGTCGATCTTGATGGCGCTCTCCATCTGGCTGCTCAGCTTGCCGATGTTCTGCTGGATGGCCGTCTTGAGCTGGGACTGTATCTGGTCCTGGAAGGTGACGATGCCCTTCTGGATAGCAGCGTCCAGCTGGCTTTTCAGCACCTCTGTGATCTGGTCGGAGTAGGTCTCCATCACGGTCTGGATGGTGGTCTGCAGAGCGCTCGAGAGCTGCCCCTGCAGCTTGTCCGGGTCAACGAGGTCTTTCATGGACTCGGCCATCAGCTTCTGAAACCGCTCGGTCTTGAGGTAGGCAGAAAAGCTCCACTTCTTGAAGTTGAGGATGCCGTTGCCGATGATATACTTTTTATAGTCCTTGAAGATCTTTTGCACGAGCTCCTGCAGAGCCTCCGGCGAGACGGAGAGGTCCAGCTCTGCAAAGGCGTCGCTGAGGTCGATGTCGGGCAGCTCGTCGATGTTGAGGGAGAAGTCGGAGAAGTCCAGCAGGCTGCTCAGGTCGAAGCTGCCGCTGCTGAGGTCGAAGGCACCGTTCAAATCGAAGTCGAGGGCATCGGCATCAAAAGAGAAGGCATTCTTGAGGGCGTTGGTGTCGATGGAGAAGAGGCTGGTCAAATCGAAGTCGCGGAGGCTCTCGGCCTTGCCGAAGCTCTCGCCGGTGAGGACGTTGGTGGCGGGGTCGGCCATCTGCTGCTTCACGATGTCGCTGTTGGCAGCGTCCTTCATGACCTTCTCGGTCAGGGAGGCAGGGTAGGCGATGCCGGAGGTGAGCATGGAAGCGGAGGCGGTGTAGTCCGGCTGGACGATGCCCACGATGGTGATGTCCTCGCCGTTCTCCACCAGCTGCTGCATATAGTCCTTGTCGTCGGCCTTGCTCTTCCAGATGCCGTAGGTGTCGTCGTAGACGTAGGTGTCGGCGCTGTTCACCAGCTTGAACTTCAGGCCCATCAGCTCGTCGTAGCTGTAGGTGCGGAAATCGCTGGGGGCATCGACGTTCTGGTTCTGGGCGAACTGCTGTATCATCTTGTCCAGCTCGGCGGAGTCCCGCAGACCCATGGAGTAGAGGGCGTAGTCGGTCACAGTGCCGTATTTGCTCAGCACGGCGACACATTCGGTGGGCTTTTCGGGCCAGCGGCCGGCCTTGACTTCGTACTGGGACTTATAAAGGTCGCTGTTGGCGGGCAGCTGATAGAAAACACTGGTGTTGCTGCCCATGCTGTTCATCAGGCTGCTGGTGACGGAGGTGGAGCCGGAACCCGAGCTTCCCAGACCCAGCATCGAGAGGGTGGAGTCCGGGTTGACCTGATGCACACTGCCGTCGGCGTCCTGCCGGTAGATCTGGGGCGAGACGCTGTAGGAATACTCGATGGAGGTGGCGTCATCCGCAATGGTGGACTCGTCGCTGTCGAGATATTTCTTTAAGGAAGTGAGGTCGTTGGACGTCAGGCCCGACACCATCTTGGTGATGAGCTGGCGGACCGAGACCATTCCCTCCACGCCGCCGGAGGTGTCCTTTTTGCCGTCCTCGTCGGTGGGCAGGCCGGTGGCTGTGGTGCCGCCGCTGCTGCCCGAGGACAGAAAGCTCGTGATGTCCACGCCGCTGCTCAGGATCTGCAGCGGGTATTCGCTCAGGGTGGAGCGCTCCATGTCGGCGATATAGGCGTTGACGCCGGTGGACAGCGAGATGATGAGGGCGATGCCGATGATGCCGATGCTGCCCGCGAAGGCTGTGAGCAGAGTGCGAGCCTTTTTGGTGCGCAGGTTGTTGAAGCTCAGGGCCAGCGAGGTGAGCCACGACATGGACGAACGGCCCATGTTCTTATGGATGGGAGGGGCAAGCTTTGTGTCGTCCGGCTCGAAGGGGCGGGTATCGTCGGTGACAGCGCCGTCCCGCAGACGGACGATGCGGTTGGCATACTGCTCCGCCAGTTCGGGGTTGTGCGTGACCATGACCACGAGGCGGTCTTTTGCCACATCCTTCAGCAGCTCCATGACCTGGATGCTCGTCTCGCTGTCCAGTGCGCCGGTGGGCTCGTCGGCCAGCAGGATGTCGGGGTTGTTGACGAGGGCGCGGGCGATGGCCACGCGCTGCATCTGGCCGCCCGACATCTCGGTGGGGCGCTTGTGGAGCTGGTCCCCGAGGCCCACCTGCCGCAGCGCCTCGGCGGCACGGCGGCGGCGCTCAGCGCCCGACACGCCCGAGATGGTCAGGGCCAGTTCGACGTTGGCAAGGACGGTCTGGTGGGGGATGAGGTTATAGCTCTGGAACACGAAGCCGACGGTGTGGTTGCGGTAGGAGTCCCAGTCCCGGTCGGTGTAGCGGCGGGTGGAGATGCCGTTGATGATGAGCTCGCCGCTGTCGTAGCGGTCGAGGCCGCCGATGATGTTGAGCAGCGTGGTCTTGCCCGAGCCGCTGGGGCCGAGGATGGCGACAAATTCGCTGTCGCGCAGGTTGAGGCTGACCCCGTTGAGCGCTGCCTGTGTCAGATCGCCGGTGGTGTATTTCTTTTCGATATTGATAAGCTGAAGCATTGGCCTGCCTTTCCGGCAGCAGAACGGGGAAGTGTCTGCTGGCCTATTCCGCCCGGCATTTGTGGACGGAGAGGGAAACATAGTATCTGCTTGATTTTATCAGAAGAATATGAACAATTTATGTCGTAACGGGTGCCAAGTTCTGTGTTTTCTGCCGAAGGATGGAAAAGCGCTGCATCCTGCGCGGAAAAGCGTCCCAAATCAGGAGAATGCGGCAGATGTGTCTTGATTTTTGGAGCGGTTGATGGTATTCTTGAGACAGTATCCATGTTAATATTTTCAGTGTTCCAAAATTCGACGAAAACTGACGCAAATTTGTCGTTGCAACTCCTTTCGACGCTCCATACAATTTTATACAGTATCGTATAAAATGGCTTGTCCGGCATAAGTGGAAGGGCCGGACAGATGGGGCGAGGAGGATGCAGAATGAAACAGGATACCCCGTTGGTGAGGAGATTTTCGACGCTGGAACCGTATCAGGAGGCGTATACCCTTGCCTGTTCTCTGGAGACGGAGGGACAGGGCTGCTGGCTGACCGTGAGCCGGACAAAGGCTCCGGACGACCCGGCAGACACGGCCCGTACATGGGTCCCGGCCCCGGAAGAGGAGTGCGGACGGCTGCTGCAGTTTTTGTATGAGAATTCGGTCCAGCCGGAGCTGTGGCAGGATGTTATTTCCTGCTGGTATCCGCAGGCGGAGCAGGCAGAACACCTGCAGGAAGGGAGGCGCGTCGTGTGAGCTATGAGGAACAGGACGTCATATGGCGCGTAGCGCTGGCCAGCTATGACCCCAGAGAGATGCGGGTATGGACACGCTATCTCGAGGAGCGCAACCCGGCCATCCGCTGCACGGGCTACCGCAGCAGCCGGCCGCTGCTGGAACGGCTCGAGCAGGGCGATGTGGACGTTCTGGTGCTGGGCGGCAGGCTGGAGGACATGGACAGCATCCGGTTCCTGCCCAAGATACGCGGCCTTGCCCGCAAGCCTCTGGTGCTTCTGCGGGACGACGGACGCAACGAGAAGTCGGCAGTGGAGAGCCTGAGTCAGGAGGATGCATGCTACCTCATCCGTCAGGCCACACTGGAAGATATGCTGCAGGAGCTGCGCGCCCCGGCCCACCGCCCGGCGGAGAGCCTGGAAAAGCGCTGCGAGCGCATCTATCGCAGCTGGGGCGTGAGCACCTGCGACGCCAACAAGCGCTACCTGACCGGTGCGCTTCGGGTGATGATGGGCTCCGACCACCGTCTGGCCATCCGCAAGGAGATATTAGGGCCGGTGGCGGAGGAATACGGTCTTACCGTTGCGGCTGTGGACAGCGCCCTCCGGCGGCTGCTGGAGACGCTGGACGAGACCGGTACCCAGACATGGCGGGATTTTCGAAAAGAGTATGGCTTAGAGCGCAGGAAGGTGACCATCGGCCGCCTGCTTTATGCGCTGGAAAGTAGACTGAGTCAGCAGTGAGGTGCTGACCACACGACGCGGAGGTAGAGCAGAATGCGCAGGCGAAACGATGGAGCAGGAGTCTCCCCTCAGGAGGAGTTTGGGGATGTGTGCTTCCATGCCCTTGGCATCATCGACCAGAACCGGGAGTATCTGCAGATGCATCTGCTGGCGTCGGCCGACCTGCCCACCCGGCAGGCACTTTCAGACATCCAGATAGAGTCTGCCCGGCTGGACCGCACGGTACGCAATGCCATAACACTTTATCAGCTGGAAAATGAAGAGCTGAGCGAGCTGCAGCCTCTGGACCTGTGCGGTCTGCTGGAAAAGGCGGGGCGTCTTGCCCCGGACATCCAGCGGTCGCTGGAAATAACGCTCACGGCGGAGAGCGGGGGCATCGAGCACTGCGCCGTCATGGGCGTCCCCGATGAGGCCGAACAGCTGCTGCTCCACCTCATCTCCAACGCGCTGCGGGCCTGCGATGCAGGCGGCAGGGTGTGGGTGAGCCTGAAACAGAAAAAGACGGGCGTCGCGCTCCGGGTAGAAGACAACGGCTGCGGCCTGATGGAGGAAGACCCCATCGAGAACAACCGCCGCTTCCTCAGCGGCGCAAAGCTGGGCCTCCGCATCTGCAAGCTCATCTGCCGCCGTGCAGGCTGGAAGCTGACGCTGACGGCCCGGCCGGGCGGCGGCACCCGGGCGCAGGTGGTGTTCCCGCTGGCCTCCTGCGAGGACATCCCGCCGGAAATGGAACTCCACTCCGACGAGGAGAACGACATCCGCGCAGCGCGGTTCGCAAGCCGGGCGGCACAGGAGATCCTTCTGCTGCGGAGATATTGAACGAGACAAAAAGGCATCTGCAATGCGGCCGGGACGGCGCAGCGCAGATGCCTTTGCTTTGTGTGCGGGACAGGGAAGAGAGCAGAAAAATTGACAGACGGTAAAGAATCTTAGTAGAAACAGCCCGAAATTCACAGAAAAGTTTGCGAAATTAACAAAATGTTTAACTTTGAAAGGTGATTTTACTGTTTTTAAGGTGTAAAATAATCCCGAGTGATTGATTGTCAGCCGGATTTGGTTTATAATACCCATGTATGCGAGTCTGAAATTTGATTCGTTAGCAAACAACTTCTGCCCGGGCCGGAGAGCCCTGTGTGCAGAGGGAGAGTGCATTGTCCTTCAGGAGGAAAAACAACTGTGAGAGTAGGTCTTGACATCGGCAGCACTACCATCAAATGCGTGGTGCTGGATGAAAACGATACCCTTTTATATTCGACGTATGAGCGCCACTACAGCCACATTCTGGAAAAGGCGCAGGAGCTGCTGCGCCGCATCGACGCAGAGCAGCTGCATGGCCGGAAAGCGCTGCTCAGCATCTCCGGCTCCGCCGGCATGGGCCTGGCCGACAGCTGCGGCGTGCCTTTCGTGCAGGAGGTGTTCTCCACCCGCGTGGCGGTCAAAAAGTTCGTCCCTGCGACGGACTGTGTCATCGAGCTGGGCGGTGAGGATGCAAAGATCCTGTTCCTGACCAACGGCACCGAAGTCCGGATGAACGGCAGCTGCGCCGGCGGCACGGGCGCTTTCATCGACCAGATGGCGACGCTGCTCAAGATGAGTGCCGATGAGATGAACAAGGCGGCCGAACAGGCCACCCGTACATACACCATCGCATCCCGCTGCGGCGTTTTCGCCAAGAGCGACGTGCAGCCCCTCATCAATCAGGGCGCAAAGACCGAGGACATCGCGGCCAGCATCTACAAGGCCGTGGTCAACCAGACCATCGCCGGTCTGGCACAGGGACGCCCCATCCAGGGCAATATCCTCTATCTGGGCGGTCCGCTGACCTTCAGCACCGTGCTGCGCAAGAGCTTCGACGAGGCACTGGGCGTCACCGGCACCTGCCCCGAGAACAGCCTGCTCTACGTCGCGCTGGGCGCTGCCCTCTACGCCGACAAGGAGTTCGTCCTCTCGGACGTGGCCGCTGCGCTGGATGAGTACGCCGCCACGGCGACCTACGCCAGCGAGCCGCCCCTCTTCGCCAACAAGGAAGAGTACGAGGCATTCCATGCCCGCCATATGTCCCACAGCGTGCCGCGGGTGGCGTTCGGCGCCCGGTGCGGCCCGGTGCATATCGGCATCGATTCCGGCTCCACCACCGTCAAGCTGGTGGTCGTGGACGAGCAGAGCCAGATCCTCTACACCAACTATCAGCCGAACCTCGGCAACCCGCTGCCCCTTATCCGGCAGCAGCTGCTGAAAATCTATAAAGAGCACCCCGGCCTCAAGGTGGCCAGCGTGACCACCACCGGCTACGGCGAAGAGCTGGTCAAGAACGCCTTCCGCTGCGACTTCGGCCTCGTGGAGACCGTGGCCCACTTCACGGCAGCAAAATACTTCATGCCGGACGTGGACTTCATCATCGACATCGGCGGTCAGGATATGAAGTGCTTCAAGATCGAGGATGGCGCCATCAGCAACATCTTCCTGAACGAAGCCTGCTCTTCCGGCTGCGGCAGTTTCCTGCAGACCTTCGCGCAGGCACTGGGCTACGACGTCAAGGAGTTCGCGGCCCTCGGCCTCTTCGCCGACCGCCCCGTGGATCTGGGCAGCCGCTGCACCGTCTTTATGAACAGCTCGGTCAAGCAGGCCCAGAAAGACGGCGCGTCCATCGAGAATATCTCGGCGGGCCTGTCCATCAGTGTCGTCAAGAACGCGCTGTACAAGGTCATCCGTGCGTCCAGCCCCGAAGAGCTGGGCCGGAAGATCGTCGTGCAGGGCGGTACATTCTACAATGAGGCCGTTCTCCGCGCCTTCGAGAAGGAGATGGGCGTCGAGGTCATCCGCCCCGACATCGCCGGTCTGATGGGCGCTTACGGTGCGGCCCTCTTCGGCCTGCGCCAGTGCCGCAAGAACGGCCAGACCACCTCTGCCATGATGAGCGAGGAAGAGCTGGAGAGCTTCGACCAGAAAGTCGTCAGCGTCAAGTGCGGCGGCTGCGGCAACCACTGCCAGCTCACCGTCAACACCTTCGCCGATGGCCGCAAGTTCATTTCCGGCAACCGCTGCGACAAGCCCGTCACCGGCAAGAGCGAGGACAACAGCCTCAACCTCTACGCCTACAAGCAGCAGCTTCTGGCCAACTATAAGCCCGTGGCCGGAAAGCGCGGATCCATCGGCATCCCGCTCTGCCTGAATATGTACGAGCTGCTGCCCTTCTGGCACGCCTTCTGGACCAAGCTGGGCTTTGCCGTCCACACCAGCCCGGTGTCCAGCCGCGGCCTCTATCTGGCCGGTCAGGCTACCATCCCCAGCGACACCGCCTGCTTCCCGGCCAAACTCAGCCATGGCCACATCAAGGCCCTGACCCAGATGCATCTGGACGCCATCTTCTACCCCTGCCTGACCTACAACATCGACGAGGGTCTGGGCGACAACCACTACAACTGCCCCGTCGTGGCCTACTATCCCGAAGTCCTCGCCGGCAACTGCCCCGAGCTGGAAGGCCAGAAGTTCATCTACGACTACGTCGGCATCCACCGTCCGAAGGATTTCGTCCACAAGATGGCGAAGGACGTGCTGCCCAAGTATTTCGGCGGCATCTCCGAGAAGGAAGTGCAGGAGGCTGCCAACGCCGCCTACGCTGAGTATGAAGCCCACATGGCACAGATCCGGGTCAAGGGCAGCGAGATCATAGATGAGGCCCGCCGTCAGGGCAGGCGGATCATCGTGCTGGCCGGACGCCCCTACCATGTGGACCCGGAGATCAACCACGGCATCGACCACCTCATCACCCGCCACGGCGCGGCGGTGGTCACCGAGGACAGCATCTCCAACCGCGTGGAGAAGTTCCCCACCAGCGTGCTGAACCAGTGGACTTACCACAGCCGCCTGTATGCCGCCGCCAAGTACTGCACCACCCAGAAGGATATGGACCTGGTGCAGTTGGTGTCCTTCGGCTGCGGCGTGGACGCCATCACCACCGATGAGACCCGCGAGATCCTGCAGGAGGGCGGCAAGCTCTACACCCAGCTGAAAATTGACGAAATTACAAACCTGGGTGCTGTCAATATCCGCCTGCGCAGCCTGTTCGCTGCGCTGGATGAGCGAGACGAAGATAAGAAGTAACATAGGAGGAACCTATGGAATACAATTACCCCAAATTCACCCCGGAGATGAAGAAAACTCACACCATCCTCATCCCCAACATGGCCATCACCCAGTTCCGCCTGCTGGAATACGCCCTGCGCTACGACGGCTACAAGTGCGAGATCCTTGGCAACTGCGGCAGCGCTGTGGCGCAGTTGGGCCTGAAATATGTCCACAACGACACCTGCTATCCGGCACTGCTGGTCATTGGCCAGTTCCTCGACGCGCTGAACAGCGGCAAGTACGACCTCGAGCACACGGCCCTGCTCATCACCCAGACGGGCGGCGGCTGCCGTGCCTCCAACTACATCCATCTGCTCCGCAAGGCGCTGGTCAAGGCAGGCTATCCGAACATCCCGGTGGCCAGCCTGAACTTCTCGGGCCTCGAGAAGGACAGCGGCTTCCAGATGACTCTGCCTCTGGCCCGCCGGGCCATCGCCAGCGTGTTCTACGGCGATATGCTCTGCGCCCTGCGCAATCAGGTCGCTCCGTATGAGAACGAGAAGGGCGCTGCCGATAAGATGGTAGACCTCTGGGTCGAGCGTCTGGGCCGTGTGCTGCTGGCGGGCAAGGGCTTCACCTCCCGCGAGATGAAGCACACCTTCCCCCTCATCGCAAAGGACTTTAAGTCCATTCCCGTCACCCGTGTGCCGAAGGTCAAAGTCGGCGTCGTGGGCGAAATTTACGTCAAGTACAGCCCGCTGGGCAACAACGACCTGCAGAAGTTCCTCGAGAGCCAGGACTGCGAGGTCAACTTCCCGGGTCTGATGGGCTTCGTGCAGTACTGCATCTTCAACATGGGCGAGGACCATGTCCTCTACGGCGGCAAGCTGGCCATGAAGATGGGTACCGACCAGCTGCTCAACTGGCTGGACAGCGTGGAGCGCTCCATGCTCAAGGCCGAGGCCGACGCCGGGTTCTACGCTCCCGGCCCCTTCAAGGAGCTGGTGGAAAAGCCCGAGGGCATCATCTCGCTGGGTGCCAAGATGGGCGAGGGCTGGCTGCTGACGGCTGAGATGATCGAGCTGGTACAGGGCGGTTACGGCAACATCATCTGCGCACAGCCTTTTGGCTGCCTGCCAAACCACATCGTGGGCAAGGGCATGGTAAACAAGATCCGCGCGATGTACCCCAGCGCCAACATCACTCCCATCGACTACGACCCCAGCGCCACCAGAGTCAATCAGGAGAACCGCATCAAACTGATGCTGGCCGTAGCAAAGGAGCGTCTGAACGCCCCTGCCGAGGCGAAGCCCCTGACCGCCGAGGAGATCGCGGGCGGTGCGCCCAGCCTGTCTCACGTCTGAGAAACTACAGAAGAAACAAAGAAGCCGCACGGTACAGTTTTCGCTGTACTGTGCGGCTTTTCTTATGCGCCGGAGCGATTATTTCTTGTGATACTTGCGGTCTTCCTGCTCATAGGCGGGCTCGCAGGTGAGGTACATCCCCAGACGCTTGATGGTGTCCGTATCCACGCTGGACAGGATGACCGTGGAGTGCATGTCGCAGCCCTTGAGCTTGGAGAGCTGCTGCAGAGCGACAGCAGCCGTCTCATTCTCGGCGGCAGAGCTGGACAGCGCGATCAGGATCTCATCGGTGTGCAGGCGGGGATTCCGGCTGCCGAGGTAGTTGGTCTTGAGGGTCTGGATGGGCTCGATGGCGCGGGCGGAGACCAGGTCGATCTCATGGTCGATGCCGGCCAGCTTCTTGAGGGCATTGAGCAGGGCAGAAGAGGCTGCGCCCAGCAGGGGACCGTTCTTGCCGGTGACGACAGTGCCGTCCGGCAGCTCGATGGCGGCAGCGGGTGCGCCGCCGGTGCGCTCGGCCACGGCGTGAGCCTGCTTTTCCACGGCACGGTCGCCGATAGCCAGACCGGCCTGATTCAGCAGCAGCTCCAGCTTGAAGATCTCACTGTCCACGTTCTTGCCGGTCTTGTGGTCGCAGAGAGCCTTGAAGTAGCGGCGGATGATCTCGTTGCGGGAGGCCTCGCGGCAGGCTTCGTCGTCCACGATGCAGTTGCCGGCCATGTTCACACCCATGTCCGTGGGGGACTTGTAGGGGCTCTTGCCCGCGATGAGCTCGAACATCGCGTTGACCACCGGGAAGATCTCGATGTCGCGGTTGTAGTTGACGGTGGTGACGCCGTAGGCCTCCAGATGGAAGGGGTCGATCATGTTCACGTCGTTCAGGTCGGCGGTAGCGGCCTCGTAGGCGAGGTTGACCGGGTGCTTGAGGGGCAGGTTCCAGATGGGGAAGGTCTCGAACTTGGCATAACCGGCCTTGACGCCCCGCTTGTGCTCGTGGTAGAGCTGGGACAGGCAGGTGGCCATCTTGCCGCTGCCGGGGCCGGGGGCCGTGATGACGACGAGGGGACGCTGGGTCTCGATGTAGTCGTTCTTGCCGTAGCCCTCGTCGCTGACGATGCGGGCCACGTCGTTGGGGTAGCCGGGAATCTTATAGTGGCGGAAGGTGCGCACGCCCACGCTGTTCAGCTTGTGCTCAAAGGCTTCGACCTCGGGGGCGGCGGTGTACATGGTCACGCAGACGCTGCCCACGAACAGGCCCATGCCCTGGAAGGCGTCGATGAGGCGGAGAACGTCGAGGTCGTAGGTGATGCCGTAGTCGCCGCGCACCTTGCTGCTGATGATGTCCTGCGCGCTGATGACGATGACGATCTCGGCCTGCTCCTTGAGCTGCAGCAGCATCTGCAGCTTGGAGTCCGGCTCAAAGCCCGGCAGCACGCGGGAGGCGTGGTAGTCGTCGAACAGCTTGCCGCCAAACTCGAGGTAGAGCTTGTTGTCGAACTGTGCGATGCGCTCCCGGATGTGCTGGGACTGCATCTGAAGATATTTCGCGTTGTCAAAGCCTTTTTTCATGGAATGCGCTCCTCTTCCTGATCTTACAACTTCCTCTCCGGCATGTCGGTGGTGCGGCGGGCCGGAGGGTCACACAAACACTCTATAGTATAGCATACGACAGGCTTCGGCGCAATTATTTTTTGAGGGCTTCCTCGTGCTCCAGGTGCTCAAATTCTTCCAGCTCCTCAATGTCCTCTTTCAGGAACATCAGGCAGAAGCTGATGAAGAGCAGCAGGCAGGAAAGCCAGATGGCCCGGCTGCCCATGGGGGCCAGTGCAAGGCTGCCAAGGCCGGCACCCAGTGCGAACAGGAAGATGATGGCGAAGTAGTGAAGTGCCTTGCCGAAGGCTTTGGTGTTGCCGCCCACCAGCCATGCGCAGAGGGAATCCATGCCGCTGCGCAGATTGCCGATGCACATGGTGCTGGCGAAGGCATAGCCGTTCACCTTGCGGAAGGATTGTACCTGCATGGCGCAGGAGAAGGAAACGAGGGAGTTGGCCAGCAGATTCAGCTCCTGCGGCAAAAAGCCCACGACGAAGAGCAGCAGGATCTCGAACAGCACCACCAGCTGACGCCAGTGGAGCCACTGCATCCGCTTGAGCTTGAGGCGGATGAACTCGGCCACAAAAATGCCCAGTGCAAAGGCACAAAGGGGCATCAGGTAGTGCAGTGCCTCGCCCCACTCGCCCGCAAACAGCTTGACGGCCATCAGCACGATGTTGCCGGTCTGGGCGTTGGCGAAGACCTTGCCGCGGTATAAATAGGTGTAAACATCCTGTAAGCCGCCCGAGACGGAGAGAAACAGGGCGGTGATAAAAGCTTCGGACATCTGTCCGTGAGGTTTGAGAGATGGCATAAAAGCTCCTCCTTGTATCCAGAAAATAATTCCATGCCATACTATAGCGCAAAACCGGCGTTTTGTCAAAAACCGTGCCATATTTTTTATAGATAATGACGATTCCGGGCGGGTATCGCAGGATGCGCTTTGTTTTGCAATGCGGCGCAGACTGTGGTAGAATACATAAAACAGCTTTTTTCAGGAGAAGGAGGGGCTTTCTGTATGCCCAATATCATCGAGATCACGGATTTCCACGCACCCGAGCTGGACCCTTATGCCCGGCTGACCCAGAACCAGCTGCGCAATCGCCTCGAGCCGGAGAAAGGCATCTTCATCGCCGAGAGCCCCAAGGTCATCGACCGGGCGCTGGACGCAGGCTACAAGCCCGTGTCCCTGCTGATGGAGCGCAAGCAGATCACCGGCCCGGCAGCGGGCATCCTGAGCCGCTGCGGCGACGCGCCGGTGTACACGGCAGATCGGGAGATGCTGGCAGAGCTCACCGGCTTTGAGCTGACCCGGGGCGTCCTCTGCGCCTTCCACCGCCCGGCACCCCGCCCGGTGGAGGAGCTCTGCAAAAACGCCCGCCGGGTGGCCGTGCTGGAGGGCATCGTGGACTCCACCAATGTGGGCGCCATCTTCCGCTCGGCGGCGGCACTGAACATGGACGCTGTCCTCATCAACCCTTCCTGCTGCGACCCGCTCTGCCGCCGCGCCGTCCGCGTCAGCATGGGTACGGTATTCCAGGTGCCCTGGGGGCAGCTGGGCGAGACCCCGGCAGACTGGCCGGAGAAGGGGATGGACATCCTCCACTCCCTCGGCTTCAAGACCGCCGCGATGGCCCTCAGCGACCGCTCGGTGAGCATCGACGACGAGCAGCTTGCGAAAGAGCCGAAGCTTGCCATCGTGCTTGGCACTGAGGGCGACGGCCTCGCCGCCGGTACCATCGCTTCCTGCGACTACACGGTCAAGATCCCCATGTCCCACGGCGTGGATTCGCTGAATGTCGCCGCCGCCAGCGCCGTTGCGTTCTGGCAGCTGGGCAAACAATAAACGAAAAAGGAATGCCTCCCCGCCGGGGAGGCATTCCTTTTTATGCTCAGATACTTGCTAAGAATCGCTCAAAGCCGGCACGGCCAGCCTCATCCATCTTGTAGACGCCGGCGTCTGCGAGGACTTCGGCAAACACATGGCCCACCTCGTCCTGCAGGATCAGATGGACGTTATCGGCGTTCAGCTCGGGGTGGCGGTCCAGGATGTCCTGAGCCCACTCCGCGTGCTTCTGCAGGGCCTCGGGGTACCCGGCGGTGGGAGCCCGGGCCACCAGCAGGTCGGCCAGGTCAAAGAGCTCCTGCTTCAGGCGGCTGGGCAGAACGGCCAGACCCATGACCTCGATGAGGCCGATGTTCTCCTTCTTGATGTGGTGGAGCTTTGCGTGGGGGTGATAGACGCCCAGCGGATGCTCCGGCGTGGTGATGTTGTTGCGCAGCACCAGATCCAGCTGGAACTTGCCGTCCCGCATCCGGGCGATGGGGGTGATGGTGTTGTGGGGTTCGCCGTCGGTCTCGGCGTAGACAAAGCAGCTCTCGTCGGTGTAGCCCCGCCATGCGGTCAAAATCTGATCGGCCAGCTCCACAAGGCGTTCGTCGTCGGCGCAGGTCAGGCGGATGCAGCTCATGGGCCAGTGGACGATGCCGGCGTCCACGTCCTCAAAGCCGGGGAAGACCCACTTCTTCTCGATGGGCGCTTTGGCCATGGCGAACTCGTAATGGCCGCCCTGGAAGTGGTCGTGGCTCAGGATGCTGCCGCCCACGATGGGCAGGTCGGCGTTGCTGCCCACGAAGTAGTGGGGGAAGAGGGCCACGAAGTCCAGCAGCTTGCGGAAGGTGGCACGCTCGATCTTCATGGGGGTGTGCTGGCTGTTAAAGACGATGCAGTGCTCATTGTAGTAGACATAGGGGCTGTACTGGAAATTCCACGCACTGTCGTTGATGGTCAGCGGGATGATGCGGTGATTTTCCCGGGCGGGATGGTTCAGCCGGCCGGCATAGCCCTCGTTCTCCACGCAGAGCTGGCACTTGGGGTAGGCGCTCTGAGGAGCCAGCTTTGCGGCTGCGATGGCTTTGGGGTCTTTTTCGGGCTTCGACAGGTTGATGGTGATGTCGAGGTCGCCGTAGGGGGTCTTGGTGACCCACTTGACGTCCCGCTTGATGCGGTAGCGGCGGATGTAATCGGTGTCCTGGCTGAACTTGTAGAACCAGTCGGTGGCGGCCTGGGGGCCGTCGGTCTCGTACCGCTCTTCGAAGTTGGCGCGGACGATGCTGGGGCGGGGCGTCAGCACACCCATGAGCCGGGTATCGAAGAGGTCGCGGGCCGTGGGGCTGTCGTCGCAGACGCCCCGGGCGACGGCATCGTCCACCAGCGTTTTCAGAATGCTCTCGAGGTCGGCGTAGCAGACGTCGCCCTCCGGCTCTGTGAAGCTGTCGAGCTGCATGGTCATGAGCAGCTGGTTGCGGATGTAGATCTCGTCGTCAGGCAGGATGAGGCCGGTGTCCAGACCGTAGTTGACGAGCTGCTGGATGGCAGTGGAGATCACAGGACAGCACCTCCTTCCGGACGGATGGACAGGACGTGGCAGCGGCCCTCGCCGAGGATGGCTTCCATACCGGCCTTGAACTCGTCCAGCATCTCCACAGGCACGAAAGCCTGCACCGTGCCGGCGAAACCGCCGCCGTGGACGCGGACAGCGCCCTTATCGCCCAGCAGATGCTTGGCGGCAGCGATGGTCACGCCCACTTCCTGATGCTCCTTGTAGCCTGCGGGGATGACGTTCTGCAGATATTCCCAGCTGCTGCGGCCGGACTCGTTCACGAGGCAGAGGAAGGTGTCGAAGTCGCCATCGTGGAGTGCGGCCACCTGCTTTGCCACACGGTCATTGTCGGCGTAGACGTGGAAGGCGCGGAGGACGGCGCGGTCGCCGCACTGCCTGCGGCATTCGGGCAGCTTTGCAAGGAAGGTCTCGAACGGCACATCCCGCAGCACCTCGCCGCCGCAGACAGCGGCCACGGCGCGGCACTCAGCCGGGATGGCGGCGTACTCGTCGGTCAGGTCGGCGTGGTCTGCGCCGGAGTCGAGGATGCAGAGGGCCAGACCAGCCTTGGAGAAGTCCACAGCCACCGGTTCCACGACAGGCTTTGCGGGGCTGGCGAAGTCGATGGTGATGATGTTGCCCACGCTGGAAGCCATCTGGTCCATCAGGCCGCAGGGCTTGCCGAAGTAGACGTTCTCAGCCCACTGGCCGATCTGCGCGATGGCGATGGGGGAGACCTTCTCGGCCATGAAGCAGTCGTTCAGGATGACGCCGATGAGCACCTCAAAGGCGGCAGAAGAGGAGACACCGCTGCCCTTCGGCACGTTGGAAGAGATGTAAATGTCCAGACCGGCCAGCTTTGCGCCCCGCTGGGTGAAGGCGGCGCACTCGCCGCGCAGCAGGGCGGCGGTGGTGTTCTCCTCTTCTTTGCGGGCCTCGAGGTCATTCAGATCAATGACGCACAGATCATAGCCCTCGCTCTGGACGCGGAGCTGGTTCTTGTCGTTGGGGGCTGCGGCGGCGATCATGTCGATGTTCACGCTGCCGGCCAGCACCCGGCCATGCTGATGGTCGGTGTGATTGCCGCCGATCTCGGTGCGGCCCGGTGCGCTGTAAAGGCCGGCCTCAGCGTGGGAGCCGAAGGTCTTTTCCAGCCCATCCAGCACAGCGGTGTAACGGGCGGCTTCGGAGGCCGTCTCAGCGGGAGAACAGCAATACAGGGAGGCGAGGCGTGCGGCGTGGACGCCGTCGGACAGCTCCTGCTTCCATACGGGAATGGACTTCATCATGGAATCTTCCTCCTGACAGACAGATACTTTTAATTTTGTTGGGTGGTGCTGGAAAACCTCTCCGTCACGCCTACGGCGTGCCACCTCCCCTAACGAGGGGAGGCTTTGGCATTTCGTAAAGCTTTATCTCTTCGCCAGAGGCTCCCCTCGGTAGGGGAGCTGTCGAGCGTGAGCGAGACTGAGAGGTTAATACATTCAACAGAACCCGCTTCTAATCCTATAGTAAAGGATTTGTCCGGAAAAAACCATGTGTTATTGTTGCATCTCAATGAAAAGTTGCAAAAAATCCCCGCCGGGGCTGTCCGGCGGGGATGCAGAATAAAAATCTCGGATAAATCACAACTGAGACAAAAGTTTTTTCGAAACCGGGAAAGCATTGTGTAACTGCGCCAAAACTTCCCGCTGCCCGCGTCCCGGCGGGGGAGCGGGACGCGATATGGAGAAACCTTACTGCGGCGGGCAGTGCAAAAGAAAAGGCCGCGATCTACTTTTCCAGCAGAGCGCGGCCTTCTTGTTAAGGGAAGAAAATTATGATGTCAGGCGGAAGGCGAGGGAGCAGCGCCCTCCGGCCCGGGAACACAGGGGAAAATTACTGCATCAGGCTGCAGACGGCCTCGGCGTAAGCGGCGGGGTCATCCACGGGCAGGCCCTCGATGAGCTGTGCCTGTGCGTAGAGCAGAGCGCTGTACTTCTTGAGCTTCTCGGTATCGCCAGCCTCCTGTGCGGCTTTCAGCACAGCGAAGACGGGGTGGTTGACGTTCAGCTCCAGCACCTTGTCGCTCTTGACGCCCTCACTGCCGGGCTGCTTGGACAGCACCTTCTCCATCTCGATGGACAGCGGGCCGTCGGCGGACAGGCAGACGGGGTGGTCCTTCAGGCGGGTGGAGACTTTGACCTCCTTGACCTTGCCGTCCAGAGCGTCCTTCATGGCGTCAAACAGAGCCTTGTTGGCGGTGGTGGCTTCCTCAGCAGCCTTCTTCTCGTCCTCGGTCTCGAGGCCCAGATCGCCGCTGTTGACGTTCTTGAACTCGACGGTGCCGTCCTTGCCCTCGGCATCCTTGCGGGGATAGGTGCGCATGATCTGCAGGCAGAACTCATCCACATCCTCGGTCAGGAGCAGGACGTCATAGCCCTTGTCCATGACCAGCTCAGCGGCAGGCAGCTTTGCCAGACGGTCGGTGGAGTCACCGGCGGCGAAGTAGATGTACTTCTGTTCGGCGGGCATCTTGTCCACGTACTCCTGCAGAGTGACCATCTTCTGCTCCTTGGCAGACCAGAACAGCAGCAGGTCGCGCAGCAGCTCGGCGTGCATCCCGTAGTCGGAGTATGCGCCGAACTTCAGCTGACGGCCAAACTCCTTCCAGAAGCTCTCGTACTTCTCGCGGTCGTTGGCCAGCATGGCGTGGAGCTCGTTCTTGATCTTCTTTTCCAGAGCGTTGTGGATGAGCTTGAGCTGATTGTCCTTCTGCAGCATCTCACGGCTGATGTTCAGGCTCAGGTCCTGGCTGTCCACGATGCCCTTGACAAAGCTGAAGTAGTCGGGCAGCAGGTCGGCGCACTTCTCCATGATGAGGACGCCGGATGCGTACAGAGCCAGACCCTTTTCGTAGTCCTTGGTGTAGAAGTCATAGGGGCGGTGGCTGGGTACGAAGAGCAGGGCGTTATAGTTTGCAGTACCCTCGGTGCGGCTCACGATGACGCGGGCGGGGTCGGCGTAGTCGCTGAACTTATCCTTGTAGAAGTTTGCATACTCCTCGTCGGTGACTTCGCTCTTCTGCTTCTTCCAGATCGGCACCATGCTGTTCAGAGTTTCCAGCTCGGTGTAGGTCTCCCACTCGGGCTTGTAGTCGTCGGGCTTGGGGTCGGGTTCGGGCTTCTGACGGCTCTTCTCCCGTTCCATCTGGATGGGGTAGCGCACATAGTCGCTGTACTTCTTGACGATGGCCACGATGCCGTACTCGTCGAGGAAGTTGTCGTAGTTGTCGGTCTCCGTGTCGGGCTTGATGTGGAGGATGATGTCGGTACCGGCAGTCTCCTTCTCAGCAGGCTCAAGCTCATAGCCGTCAGCACCGCTGGACTCCCACTGCCAGGCCTCGTCGGAGCCGTAAGCCTTGGAGATGACCGTCACTTTGTCGGCCACCATGAAGGCAGAGTAGAAGCCGACACCGAACTGACCGATGATGTCGATGTTCTCGTCCTGGTTGTCCTTCTTGAAGTCGAAGGAGCCGGAGTGGGCGATGGTGCCGAGGTTCTGCTCCAGCTCTTCCCGGGTCATGCCGATGCCGTTATCGGAGATGGTCAGGATGCGGCTGTCCTTGTCGCGGGTGAGCAGGATGCGGAAATCGCCTTTGTTCATGCCGACGGAAGTGTCGGTCAGGCTCTTATAATACAGCTTGTCGATGGCGTCCGAAGCGTTGGAGATCAGCTCACGCAGGAAAATTTCCTTGTTGGTGTAGATGGAGTTGATCATCATGTCCATCAGCTTTTTGCTCTCGGCCTGAAATTCTTTTTTCGCCATAATACAAAACCTCTTTTTATCAGATTTTAGCGTCCCGGCGGCGGAACTGCCCGGGCGCGTGTCGCGTCAGGATCTGCCTGTGGAGAGTGCCGGCACACGGAGCGGAAAGCTGCTCACGTAAGTTTAGCACTCACAACTTTCGAGTGCTAATATACACCGCTGAGAGACAAAAATCAAGGGGTTTCATAAAAAGTTCAAAAAACTTTCCTTTCGGGGCCAAAGCCGCCTTTACTTTCCCGCGCCAAAGCCGTATAATGGGCCGGAATGACAGACCTGTTTATAAGGAGGATGAGGAATGCAGCAGATAGAGCTGGAACTTGCAGGCGGCGGTGTGCTGACGGTTTCCCTGCGGGCGTCGCTGGACGCCATGCCCGCCGTGAAGCAGCGGCCTTTGGTGCTGGTGGTGCCGGGCGGCGGCTACAACCATGTCAGCCCCCGGGAGGGCGACCCGGTGGCCCTGCAGTTTGCGGCGGCGGGCTATCACACTGCCGTACTGACCTACAGCGTGGGGGAGGGGGCGCAGAACTACCGGCCTCTCCGACAGCTGAACGAAGCGCTGGCTCTGCTGCGGCAGAATGCGGGAGAGTGGCACATCCTGCCGGATAAGATCGCCGTCTGCGGCTTCTCGGCGGGCGGACATCTGGCCCTGTCCGCCGCGGTGCTGGACATTCCGGGCGAGACGGCCCAGCAGAGGCCCAATGCAGTGATCCTGGGCTACCCGGTCGTCACGGCAGGGGAGTTTGCCCACCGGGGCAGCTTCGTCCAGCTGGCGGGCAGCGAGGATGCTGCCGCACAGCAGGCGTTCACCTTGGAGGATAAGGTGACCTCCGACACACCGCCGGTCTTCGTCTGGCATACCATGGAGGATAAGACCGTTCCGGTGGAGAACACGCTTCTCCTGCTGGCCGCCCTGCGGAGGGCGGGCGTGCCGTGCGAGGCACATCTGTTCGAGAAGGGCGCTCACGGCACCAGCATCAGTACCGCCGAAGTGGATGCCGCCGACCCTCACCGCGCCCATTGGGTGGCTCTCTGCCTCGAGTGGCTGGGGGAGACGTTTGGGTTCAAATTGAGTTGAATTTGGACATTCCTACAAAAAATTCATAAATTTATGGTTGACCTGCCCAAGATTTGAGCGTATACTGGTCAGCGGAAACAAACGAGGAAGAAGGAAACATACATGGAAAAGAAGATCTCGGTCAAAGACCTGCTGATGCAGGCATTCCTGACAGGCTGGGAGCTCTCCGACAAGAGCATCGCTCAGGACGAATATCTGCAGAGCGCCATTCAGGTCATCGAAGTGCTGCAGGTGGAGCCGGAAAACGTCTACGCGGAAGAGGGCCTCGGCCTGACCGACGGCGACGAGGTAGACCATCTGGACGACCTGCTCCGGGCCGACGGCCAGTGGCTGTATTACGGCGTGGAGGCGGAGAATTTCTTCCTCATCCAGTGGTACCCGGACGAAGCATCCGCCAGGGCAAAACTGGCACAGCTCGAGGAGCTGGGCGACGGCAAGCAGTACCTCGTGGACCTGAGCCTCAAGCGCACAAACCCCACCGAGGCCGAGAATTTCGGCAATTCCAACCCGGTGCAGCTGAGAAGTTAACCTCGGCGAAAGCCTCTCCCTTTGGGAGAGGTGGCACCGTAGGTGACGGAGAGGGCAAGCCTGTTGCCCGAGAGCCGCTGTACAGCGATAAGCTGTCTCTTTGTCAGAGCGAAGCTATCGCTGTATCGGTCTTCTCCGTCAGTGCCCTTGCCCTCTCAGTCTCGCTTCGCTCGACAGCTCTCCCAAAGGGAGAGCCTTTTGCAGAGAAAGGAATCGAACCAATGCAGCTTTCTGATACGGAGCGTCAGCGCCTCACCACCATTCTGGCCCAATATGACCAGCACCCCGAAGTGCAGCGGATGCGGGAATTTATCCAGCACGGCGACGTGACCACCTACCAGCACTGCAAGAATGTGGTGCTGGTGAGCTTCTGGCTCAACCGCCGCTTCCATCTGGGCGCGGATGAGACGTCGCTGGCCGTGGGGGCTTTTCTCCATGACTTCTATCTCTACGACTGGCACAAGCGCAGTTCCTTCCGGGGCCTGCGCCGCCTGTTCGAGATGCACGGCTTTGCCCATCCCGGCTCTGCCTGCGTCAATGCCGAGCGCTGCTTCGCCATCACCAGAAAAGAGCAGAACATCATCTCGAGCCATATGTGGCCCCTGACCTTCCGCCATGTCCCCACCTGCCGGGAGGCGGTCATCGTCTGCCTGGCCGACAAATACTGCGCCGTACTGGAAAGTATGTTCCAGCGCACCCGGGTGGCCGATACCGATGCCGGGGAGAACGAGTGGTAAGGGCCTTGCCTGATACGAAAATGAGCTGCTGTACGTAACGTGCAGCAGCTCATTTTTTATAATTTCTTATACCCCGCAGGCTCGTCGGCTTTGGCGCGGCGCTCCATCAGGTAGGTGTCCAGCCAGCGGCCATGACAGTCCCGGGCGATGCGCTCCCGCCGCCCGACCACCCGGAAGCCGCACTTCGTGTGGAGGCCGAGGCTGGCGGTGTTGTCCTGCAAAACGGTGGAGTGTAAGGTCCAGTAGCCCTCTTTTTCCGATTCCTCGCAGAGGGCCGTCAGCAGGCGGGAGCCGAGGCCCCGGCCCCGGAACTTCTCGCCGACGTAGATGCTCACCTCGGCCACGCCCCGGTAGCACCAGCGGGGGTCTACCCGCCGCAGTGCGGCCCAACCGGCCAGCTCGCCGCCGTCCAGAATGACGAGGCGGCATTCTTTGATGTGAAAGGCGTCCCACGCCGTGTAGGGCGGGCAGGTGGTCTGGAAGGTGGCGTGCTCCGTGGCGATGCCCTCTGAATAGATCTCGGACACAGCGTCCCAGTCTTCCGGCTCCATGGGCCGGATGGTGATATTGCTCATGATATTCTTCCCCGGCAGAGCGCCCCAATGCGCCCTGCATCATTCCTCTTGTTTCAGTATAGCAGATGCAGCCTGTCCGCGCAATGGCCCCTTATTCCAGCCCCGGCAGGGTGTCCAGCACCGGGATGCCCAGGCTGTGCAGGAAGGCTTTCTTTTCCTCGATGGCGGGGACGACGTCCAGCTCCGAGGGGGCGTGGGCGTCGCAGCCCACGATGGCCTTGACGGGGTACTCCGCCGCGACGCGCCAGAACTCGTCCCGGGTGTAGCCTAAAGAGCCGTCGGGGCGGTCCTGCAAGGTCAGACCGGCCATGTTGTACTCGAGGGGGATGTCCAGCCGCGCCGCTGCGGCACAGATGTCCCGGCAGGCTTTCTCGGCGTCGGCGTCGAAGGCCGTCACCCGGTTCAAAAAGAGGTCGGGGTGGGCCAGATACCGGTAAAGTCCCGTTTCCAGCGCTTCCACCACCTGTTCGGCATACCGCCTGCCGTGGGCGGTGGAGGTGCTGCCGCCGAAGCGGCTGGCCCTGGCGTCCTGCTCGTCGGTGGTGTCGTAGTGACAGCCGAGGATGAGATATTCGATGTCCAGCCGCTCCGTCTCTTCTCTGAGCCAGCCCAGATAGGCCGGAAAATACTCTGCCTCGAGGCCGATGCGGATGTGGAGTTTGTCGGCATATTTCTCCCGCAGCCCGCGCAGGGTCAGGACGTAATCGTCCAGCTGGGAGGGCAGCATCCGGATGCTGCTGACGAAGCCCGGCGTCGCGTAGGCCCAGGGGGTGTGGTCAGAAAACCCCAGCACCTTGTAGCCGCAGCGCAGGGCCGTGAGGATGTATTCCTCCTCGGTGCCTTCGGCGTGGCCGCAGCGGGTGGTGTGGGTGTGGTAATTGGTCAGCATGACAGGGCTCCCTCCCGGGCAGAAATTTTTTGACAATCAGCACCGTTGTGATACAATAGAATATAAATACCCGTTCGGGGCAGGGACTATTATAGACCTCTTTGCCGGAAAATGCAATGAAGGCTGCTCTGAAAAAGGAGAAATGAAGATGGATTGGAAACGAATCGCTGCCTCTGTGCTGATGCTCGGTGTCCTCGCCGTCCCGGCCTCAGCAGCCAGCATCACCCCCCAGACCACCATGAAGGAGATCCGCGACGACCCCGACATCAAGGCCAGCGGTCTTTATACATACACCTATGTGTGGGAGCGGGACTGCGAAACGCTCTCCACCAGCCGTGACGATGAGACGCTGACCGAGGTGGTCGGTAAGACCTCCGCCGAAGCCTGCGCAGCGGGGCTCAACTATCTGGCTCAGGTCTACCACGACGGCACCCGGGTGACCTATCCGCTCTACACCGATGAGGAGATCGCCGCCGTGCCTGCCCGCGCTCATGCGGAGCTGTATTACTGCCCGGCCCAGCAGCCGGGGGCTAAGTTTGCCATCGTGCTGTCGGGCAACGCGCTCTACTACAGCGGCGAGCTGCGGGGCGGCGTGTCCACGGCGTGGGAGCTGCACGAGCAGGGCTATGCCGTCTTCTCGCTGCGCTACCGCATCGGATGGGAGGCCGGGGACGACGCTCCGCTGGAAGACCTGGCCCGGGCCATCCGCTTTGTGATGGACAATGCCGACACCTTCGGCGTCTCTACGGAAGACTACGCCCTGCTGGGCTACTCCTCCGGCGGACAGCTCGCAGGCGTCTTCGGCAATGAGGAAAAGGGCTGGGGCCGCTACGGTGTGCCGAAGCCCGGCGTATTGCTGCTGGTCTACCCCATCAACAACTTCCTTGGGGCAAAGCCTGCCTACCATCTCCTGATGGATACCGACCGGCTGGAAAGACGCTACTATTCCTACACCGTCTCGAAACTCGTGACGCCGGACTATCCGCCCACCTTCCTGTGGTACGGCAGGAATGACCTCATGCTGAAAGCCTTCGTCTACCCCCTGCAGGGGCCGACCCTTGCAAAGGCACTGGAAGCCAGCGGCGTCCCCAACCGGGTGGAAGTTTACGACAACGCCAGACATGGCATCGGCATCGGCGTGGGGACGGACGCCGAGGGCTGGGTGGAACGTGCTGCCGAGTTCTGGCAGAGCGTTTCGGAATAACAGGAGGGAAAGAATATGTACGACTGGAATGAAGCTGTCCGCAGCCTGAATGTGGGCCTGCCCGACGACATCGCCCGGCTGAAAGCGGCCGGATATTATCAGGAGGCCATCGCCCGCATCGACCGGCTGCTGGCCGAGGACTGGACAAAGACCCAGAACGGCCCGGCGTCCAACGGCATCGCCCCGCCGGAGGGGTATGTCCCGCCCGAGAACCCCACGCCCCACGGTGTGGACGCCCTGCGGGAGGCTCTGACCGTCCAGAAGGAGATCATGCGCCGGCTGCCCGGGGAATACTGCTGGACGGAAGCCGAGGCCATCGCCCGGATGCAGGAGCGGGTCAGGGACTTCACGGCAGAGGAATTTAAGAAGCTCGACTGGGAGGGCCGGATGGACTGGCGGTTCGTGGAAGGGGAGAAGCGGTATCAGGCCCGGTTCGCCGAGACGCTGCTGGCTACCCACGCCGACCTCGCCGCCCGGAAGCTGACGCCGGACGCCCCCAACAACAAGAACGAAGAGCGCCACCGCCTCCACGAGAAGATGGAGCGGGAGGGGAGCGCCAGCGCCGACATCACCCTCCGCACCAGCATCCGGATGTCCGACGAAGCCTTCGCCGCCGCGCTGGAAAAAGCGAAAGCCGAGGGCAGAGACGCTGTCCACGTCCGGGCATGGCTGGCCCTGCCTGCCGCCTGCCCGTCCCAGAGCCATATCACGCTGGACCGCTTCACCGAGACGCCCGGCCATATCGCCGCTGAGGACGCGCCCCAGCGCACCGTCTGCTGGGAGGCCGACCTGACCGAGAACCGCACCTTCGGGGCCGAGTACAGCTACCGGGAGACGGCGGTCTATGCCGACCCGCTCTCCTTCACGCCCGACCCGGAGCAGCCCGAGTTCTACACCGGCGAGGAAGCGCCCCACATCGTCTTTACGCCCTACCTGCGGGCGCTGGCGGCTCAGCTCACCGAGGGCATCGCCAGCCCGGCGGAGAAGGCGAAGCGCATCTACGATCATGTCACCCTGAACGTCCGGTATCACTTCCAGCCCTCCTATTTCGTCCATGAGTCCATCGCCGAGAACTGCGCCCGCAGCCGCCGGGGAGACTGCGGCATCATGGCGCTGACCTTCATCACCCTCTGCCGCATCGCGGGCATCCCGGCCCGGTGGGAGAGCGGCTTTGCAGTGGCCCCGGGGGATGCGGGCTGTCACGACTGGGCGCGGTTCTACGTCGCCCCCAGGGGCTGGATGTATGCCGACTGCTCCTACGGTGCCTCCATGGCCCGCCGGGGCGATGAAGTGCTCCGCCGCCACTATTTCGGCAGTCTGGATACGGGCCGCATGGTGGCAAACAGCGCCTTTGAAGCGCCCTTCGACCCGCCGATGCTGGGCTTCCGCAGAGACCCCTACGACAACCAGAGCGGCGAGATGGAGGCCGACGGCGTGGGCCTGTACGGTGACGATACCGTGACCACCAAAGAAGTTTTGAAGTTTGAGGAAGTAGAATAAATGGAATTTCTCGCAATGCTGTATACCGTCCTGCTGGTGGCCATCTGCCTGATGATGGCGCTGCTGCTCTTCCGCAGCGGACGCCCCACCGGTGGGCTGGACGAAGCCGACTGCGAAGAGCTGAAAGACTGGCTCGAAGAGCAGCTGGCCGCTCAGGCCAAAGAGTTCAACGCCCGTCAGGACGCCATCGCCCAGCAGAACTACGCCGCCATCCGCAGCGTCAGCGAGACGCTGCAGACGGCTGTGCAGAGCATGAGCACCACCCTCGGTCAGGGGCAGGACAGCCAGCAGCGCATCCTGGAGCGGCGTCTGCAGAGCCTCGAGCAGGCCAACAACCAGCAGATGGAGCAGCTGCGCCGCGCCATGGTCGAGAGCATGACGGCATTGCAGGCTGAGAACACCCGCAAGCTGGACGAGATACGCCACACGGTGGACGAGCAGCTTCAGGACGCTTTGCAGAAGCGGGTGACGGAAAGCTTCAAGGCCGTCAACCAGCAGCTCGAGCAGGTGTACAAGGGCCTTGGCGAGATGCAGTCCCTCGCTGCCGACGTGGGCGGCCTGAAGCAGGTGCTCTCGGGCGTCAAGACCCGGGGCATCCTCGGCGAGATCCAGCTGGGCGCGATCCTGGAAGAGATCCTCGCCCCGGAGCAGTATGACACCAACGTGGCCACCATCCCGGGCAGCACCCAGCGGGTGGAATACGCCATCCGGATGCCGGGTGCTGACGGCGGCAGCGTCTGGCTCCCCATCGACTCCAAGTTCCCCGGCGACACCTACGCCCACTTACAGGACGCCTACGCTTCCGGCGACGCGCAGGCCGTGGAGGATGCCCGCCACGCCCTCGAGCTGGTGCTCCGCAGCGAGGCCAGAGACATCCGGGAAAAGTACGTCGAGCCGCCCTATACCACGGCGTTCGGCATCCTGTTCCTGCCCTTCGAGGGCCTGTATGCCGAGGTGGTGAACGCGGGGCTGCTGGAGGTGCTGCAGCGGGACTATCAGGTCAACGTGGCAGGCCCCAGCACCATGGCGGCCCTGCTGAACAGCCTGCAGATGGGCTTCAAGACCCTCGCCATCCAGAAGCGCTCCGGCGAGGTCTGGCAGCTGCTGGGCGCGGTGAAGACGGAGTTCGACAAGTTCGGGCAGGGCCTCGCCAAGATGCAGCAGCGTCTGCGCCAGACCGACGAAGAGCTGGACCAGCTCATCGGCGTCCGCAGCCGGGCCATCAGCCGGAAGCTGCGCAGCGTCCAGAGCCTCGACGAGGCCAGCGCCAGCGCCCTCTTGGAGATAGACGACATGAACGAGCTGCCGAAAGCACTCTCTGAGACCAGCGAAATATCTGACCAAGTTGGGAAATAATGACGCTGATACGGCATAAAACGAACTTGGCCAACGTGACCAACTTCGACCTGCCTGACCAAGTTGGAACTTGGTCAGCAAAAGCAACTTGGTCAAACTGACCAACTTCAAATAATAAACGTAAGTATGCTGTTATATTGGAACTTGGTCATATAACCTACCGCAGTAGAACGTCATTCGGCCATCCGGCCTGATAAATAGTTGACGAAGACGGCAGACTGTGCTATACTGAGATGATTCTTAAAATAATTGCCGGCCATGGCAGACCATACACACCAATAACAGAGAGGAAATGTGCTTATGAGCGTAAAGAACATCAGCAGCGCCATTCTGGGCGTGGGCGTGGACGATACCACCATCGATCTGTTTGAGAGCCAGTACCCGGTCCCCACCGGCGTCAGCTACAACTCCTACGTCATCCGGGACGAGAAGACCGCCATCCTCGACACCGTGGACGCGCGTGCCACCGACGAGTGGATGGCCAACGTCACCGAGGCGCTGGCAGGGGAGAAGCCCGCCTACCTCGTCGTCCACCACATGGAGCCTGACCACGGCGCGAATGTGGCCCGCCTCGCCGCCCTCTACCCCGAGATGCAGGTGGTGGGCAACGCCAAGACGTTCCAGTATATGGAGCAGTTCTTCGGCCCGGAGGCCATCGCCAAGGAGCGCCGCGTCGTCGTGAAGGACGGCGAGAGCCTTTCGCTGGGCGCTCACACCCTGACTTTCGTGTTCGCACCCATGGTCCACTGGCCCGAGGTCATGGTGAGCTATGAGTCCACCGAAAAAGTCCTCTTCTCCGCCGACGGCTTTGGCCGCTTCGGCGCGGTGGCAAAGTTCGACGAGAAGGCCGACTGGGCCAGCGAGGCCCGCCGCTACTACCTGAACATCGTGGGCAAGTACGGCCCGCAGGTGCAGGCTCTGCTGAAAAAGGCCGCTGCGCTGGACATCAAGACCATCTGCCCGCTCCACGGCCCCGTCCTCACCGGCGACCTTGGCAAGTACCTGAACTACTATGATCTGTGGTCCAGCTACAAGGCCGAAGAGCCGGAGAAGGTGCTGGTCGCCAGTGCCTCCATCCACGGCCACACCCGCGCCGCCGCCCACATTCTGGCCGAAAAGCTCCGCGCCAAGGGTGCTAAGGTGGTGGAGATGGATTTGACCCGCACCGACGTCTCCTACGCCGTCACCGAAGCCTTCCGCTGCGGCAAGACCGTTCTGGCCTGCGCCACCTATGACGGCTTTCTCTTCCCGCCGATGGAGAACCTGCTGACCCACCTCAAGACCAAGGCCTTCCAGAGCCGCACCATCGCCCTGATGGAGAACGGCACCTGGGCGCCCATGGCCGCAAAGCTCATGCGCGCCGAGCTGGACGGCATGAAGAACATCACCGTCTGTGACACGGTCGTCACCCTCCGCTCTGCTTCCAACGCCGCCGTTGAGGCGCAGATGGACGCGATGGTGGATGAGCTGCTGGCGAAGTAAAAGATTGCGAACATGAGAAAATCCCCCACTTTCGTGGGGGATTTTCTTGTTTTCTGTCAGCGTTTATGATACACTGATACTGCCGCCGCAAGGCGGTAAGGCGCTGTACATACGGTAGGCGGTTTGGTCTCTCACTTCCGAAAGGAGGTGAGAAGATGCCGATTACTTTGACGTTTCACTTGTTTGGACTCACGTTCACACTGCGAATCAAAAAGTAAAACCGCCACCTCTGCCAAGGTGACGGTTTTCAAAAAGCCAAATCCTTAGAAAGAGGCCAAACCGCTTGTCACAGTGCCTTTTCTATCGCTATTATAGCGCATTGCCGGACATCTGTCAAGAAACCCGGCAGTGCGTTTTTTGCTCAGGAGGCGCGCGTCTTCCGGCCAAGCGCCGCCGCGCCGGTCAGGGCCACGAGGACGCCCAGCACGGCAAGGCCCGCACCGGCCTGCCCGAAGGCGTCGCCCACCGCGCCCACGAGGGGGCTGGCGGGTATCATGAGCAGGCTGTAGACCATGCCGTCCACGCTGATGAGGGTGGCCCGCTGGTCGCTGGGGATGACATCGTTGAGCTTCTGGTCCTCATGCAGGAGGTAGGCGTCGATGACGCCCTGCACCAGCATACAGCCGAAGATGCAGCCCAGCACCGGGGCGGCACCCACCAGCGCGCAGCCCCCGCCGCAGAGCAGGGCGCAGACGGCGTAAAACCGCCGCAGGCTCTTCGGATGGAGCCGCCGGGCCGCTTCAACGCCCAGCATGGAGGCAAGCCCGCTCAGCAGCATCGGCACGAACAGCAGCGCTGTGGGCCAGCCCAGCTCGACGAGCCGCTGCTGGACGAACATCTTGGTCAGGTAGCTGGGGATGCAGAGGACAGCGGCGGAGACGATGAGCTTTGCCGCCAGCGGGGTGGCGCGAAGAGCGGTGATGCTGTCCCGCACCAGCCGCGCGAGCTGGCCGGGCAGGTCGCGGAAGGTCTGCTTTTCGCGGCGAGCCTGCATTTCGGTGACGATGGGCTCGGTCATCAGGGCGGTGGCGGCAGCGGCAGTGCCTTCAAAGGCGGCGCTCAGCAGGTAGAAACCGGAAAAGCGGAGAAACCGTTCCAGCGTGCTGGCGAGGGACCCCACAGCCGTGGCCAGCAGGGAGAGCAGGGAGCAGTTGGCGGAGACCCGGAGGTAGTCGTCTGTCCGTCCGCACTGCTTGAGGCTGTCGTAAGTCAGGGCCGAGGCGGTGCCGGAGAACATGGCGTTGGCCAGTGCGCTCAGCGCCATCGCCAGGCAGATGAAAAAGAGGTCCGGCGCAAAGGCCATCAGGAGGTTGGAGAGCACCATGCAGACCCCGCCGGCCACGAGTGTCTTCCTGCGGCCCAGCAGGTCAGCCGCCATGCCGCTGGGAACCTCGAAGGTGAGGCTGACCATGTGGAACACGCTCTCGGCAACGCCGATCTCCCACAGCGAGAAGCCCCGCGCGGCCAGCAGCGCCACCCACACCGCGTCGGCGATGCGCAGGCCGGAGAAGAAGTTGTTTGTATAGATGCAGGCAAGCTGCTTTTTCAGGTTCATGGGGAACACCCTTTCTATTATTATGGATAGAAATGTGTACCCTTTGTAGGCTGTTTGCTGCCTTCCCTCGGCCAAAAGGCTCTCCCTTTGGGAGAGCTGGCGCGTGAGCGCCTGAGAGGGCAAGCCCGGTAGAGAAGAGCCTCTGCGCAGCGAGAAGTTGTCTCTTTGTCAGAGTAAGAGTATCGCTGCATATGAGCTTCTCCGTCAGCGGCCTTGCCCTCTCCGTCACCTTTGGTGACACCTCTCCCAAGGGGAGAGGCTTTGACAAAGGGAAAGCGCCTATGCAAAACAAAAGCGCCCCATAGCAAAGCTGCGGGGCGCATAGATCATGCTCCACGCTCTGCTGAAAGGTATAAAAGGGTACACTTCGAGCCGGAAAAGCTTAGGGGTTTCCTTTTTTGAAGAAAACACAGCCGTTCCAACCCATCGCAGGTGTACCCTCCTTTCCGTAAAGCGTTGAGCTCAGCATACCATAATAACTGCTGAAAAGCAAGAAAAATGCGGATATTCCTTAAAATCTGCCCGCTGTGCTTGCAAACCGCCCCAAAATGTGATAAGATGGTTCTCGGTTATCAAAATGACCACGACCTGAATACTCCAAACGCAGCGACGGAGAGAGTAGGCAGGCGCACCGCAGCAAAGAGAGAAGCTTCACCGGCTGAGAGGGCTTCCGCGCGGGCGCAGGCTGAAGTTCGCTCCCGAGCGGCCGGCCTGAACGACAGTAGGGCCGGACGGTGCGCCCCGTTACGGCGTTTTGAGCGCCGCGCGGCTTGCGAAAGAGCCGGGCGGAAACCGGGTGGTACCGCGGAGCTGTGAATTTTTAGAGCTTCGTCCCTTTTGCCGGGCCTTTCAGGAGGCCGGGGCAGGGGACGGAGCTTTTTTGCTGTCCGCTGAACAACACGAATGAGAAGGAGAGAACATCCATGCAAGCAATGATCGACGAGCTGGCAAAGCAGGCCGAAGAAAGCCTGGGCCAGGTCTCTTCCAAAGAAACGCTGGCAACTTTCTGGCAGGAATATCTGAGCAAGAACGGCAAGATCCCCGCCCTGATGAAGAATCTGCGCTCTGTCGCCCCCGAGGAGCGGCCGGCCATGGGCAAGATCATCAACGAACTGAAGGCCAGGGTCCAGGCCGAGTATGACGCCGCTGCCGACAAGGTGAAGCAGGCTGAGCTTGCTGCCCGCAACGCCGCCGAGACGGTGGACATCACCCTGCCCGCCAAGACCCGCGCCGTGGGCGGTCTGCACCCCCTGACCCTCGTCACCAACCAGATCATCGACGTCTTCTCGGGCATGGGCTTTGCTGTGGCAGATGCCCCCGAGATCGAGGACGACGACCACAACTTCACCCGCCTGAACGTCCCGAAGGACCATCCCGCCCGCGATATGCAGGACACCTTCTACCTGTCCGATGAGTTCCTGCTCCGCACCCAGACTTCCGGCGGCCAGATCCGCACCATGGACAGCCAGAAGCCTCCCATCAAGGTGCTCATCCCGGGCCGCGTCTTCCGCTCTGACTCCGACGCTACCCACAGCCCCATGTTCCACCAGATGGAAGGTCTGGTCGTGGATAAGGGCATCACGCTGGGCGACCTGCAGGGCGCTCTGAACACCTTCGTGCAGAAGATGTTCGGTGCCGACACCCGCACCCGCCTGCGTCCCTCCTACTTCCCCTTCACGGAGCCCAGCGTCGAGGTGGACGTGAGCTGCTTCGAGTGCCACGGCAAGGGCTGCCCCCTGTGCAAGCACACCGGCTGGATCGAGGTGCTGGGCGGCGGCGTCGTCAACCGCAAAGTCCTCGAGAACTGCAACATCGACCCGGATGAGTACTCCGGCTTCGCCTTTGGCATCGGCATCGAGCGCATCGCCATGCTGAAGTACGGCATCAACAACATCGGCCTGATGTTTGAGAACAACCTGCAGTTCCTCAAGCAGTTCCACGAATAAGAGGGGAGAGAGCAAACAATGAAAGTACCTTTCAGTTGGTTAAAAGAACTCGTCGATATTGACGTTACCGCACAGGAGCTTGAAGAAAAGCTTTTCTCCTGCGGCTTTGAAGTCGAGGAACTCATCCCGCTGGACGCCGACATCAGCAAGGTCGTCGTGGGCAGGATCGTGGAGATGGAGCCTCAGGAAGGCACCCATCTGACCAAGTGCGTCGTGGACTGCGGCGAGTATGGCCACGACATCCGCATCAGCACCGGTGCCTCCAACATGAAGCTGGGCGACTGCGTGCCTGCCGCTCTGGACGGCTCCACCCTGCCCGGCGGCATCAAAATCAAGGCCCGCAAGATGCAGGGCGTCGAGTCCAACGGCATGCTCTGCTCCGGCGAGGAGCTGGGCCTGAACGATGACCTGTTCCCGGGCTCTGAGGTCTACGGTCTGCTCATCCTGCCCGAGGACTCCGTCCCCGGCACCGACATCGCCCCCGTGGTGGGTCTGGATGACTACATCTTCGACATCTCCATCACCGCAAACCGTCCCGACTGCCAGTCGGTGCTGGGCATCGCCCGCGAGGTGGCCGCCATCCTCGGCAAGCCCCTGCACATGCCCGCCATGGACTACAACACCGTCTGCGACGCCGACGAGCCGATCAGCGTGAAGGTGGAGGCTCCGGATCTCTGCCCCCGCTACATGGCACACTACGTCCGCAATATCCGGATGAGCGAGTCTCCCCGCTGGATGAAGCGCCATCTGGCCCTGTGCGGCCTGCGCTCCATCAGCAATGTGGTCGATATTACCAACCACACCCTGCTGGAGATGGGCCAGCCCATGCACGCTTTCGACTTGAACAAGGTCGCCGGCCGCAGCATCACCGTCCGCCGCGCCGTGGAAGGCGAGAAGATCACCACCCTCGATGAGAAGGAGTTCACCCTGAACCCCAACAATCTGGTCATCTGCGACGCAGAGAAGCCGGTCGCTCTGGCCGGTATCATGGGCGGTGCAAACTCCGGCATGGACGACAACACCACCAGCCTGCTCTTCGAGTGCGCTACCTTCGCCCGCGACTCCGTCCGTAAGACCAGCCGCGCTCTGGGCCAGAACAGCGACTCTTCCGCCCGCTACGAGAAGGGCGTTGACCGCCACTCTCCCGAGCTGGGCCTTGCCCGCGCCCTGCACCTCATCCAGGAGCTGGACTGCGGCGACATCACCACGCTGGAATACGATCTGACCGATGGCCGTCCCCTCGAGCGCAAGCACATCGTCACCACCCCGGCCAAGATCTGCGGCGTGCTGGGCATCACCGTGCCGGACCAGACCATGATCGACATCCTCAAGCGCCTTGAGTTCACCGTGGACGTGCAGGCCGACGGCAGCTGGGATGTCTCCGCACCCCTCTACCGTGAGGATGTGGAGAGCTTCCCCGACCTGGCCGAGGAAGTCATCCGTGAGTACGGCTATGACCACATCGTACCCACCTTCCTGAACACTGCCGCTGTCACCAACGGCGGTCTGAACTACGAGCAGAAGCAGCAGCTCAAGACCAAGCGTCTGCTGGCCGCTCAGGGCTTCTATGAGGCTTCCACGCTGGCCTTCTATTCCAATGCCGAGTTCGATATGCTCCACATCCCGGCAGAGGATGAGGCCCGCAAGGCCATCCGCATCCTGAACCCCATCAGCGAGAACCTGTCCGTCATGCGCACCCTGCTGGCTCCGTCCATGCTGAACGTCATCGTGGACAACCTCAAGAAGGGCAACGCTGAGGGCCGTCTGTTCGAGATGGCTCCCGTCTACCTCGCCAAGGAGCTGCCCATCAACGAGCATCCCCACGAGCGCCAGACCCTCTGCATCGGTGCTTTCGGCCCCGAAGAGGACTTCTTCACCGTCAAGGGCGCTCTGGAAGGACTGGCTGAGGGCTTTGACCTGACCTTCACCTATCAGCGTGAGACCACCAGCTGGCTCCACCCCGGCATCAGCGCCGCCGTCTACTGCAACGGCAAGCGTCTGGGCGTCTTCGGCAAGCTGGCCAACGAGATCAACGCGGAGCTGGAGATCGCCAAGGAGCAGAAGGACAGCCAGAACATCTATCTGGGCGAGCTGGACTATGAGGCTCTGATGTCCTGCGTCGAGGGTGAGCTGCGCTATAAGCCGCTGAGCCCCTACGCCGCTGTCAAGCGTGACCTGGCTCTGGTCTGCGACGAGTCTGTGGCCTGCGGCGACATCGAAGAGACCATCAGGAAGGCAAGCCCCCTCATCACGGAGGTCAAGCTGTTCGATATTTATCGCGGCGCAAACCTTGGCGAGGGCAAGAAGAGCATGGCCTTCTCCCTGACCCTCTCTGACCCCGCTGCCGAAGTTTCCAACGAGCAGGTGGAGCGCACCGTCAAGAAGGTGCTGGGCAACCTGAAGTTCAAGCTGGGCATCGAGATCCGCTAAACGGAAAGAATAAGAAATGAGTCCGTCTGTGCCGCTGGCACGGGCGGGCTTTTTCTTTGCGCCGATTTATGCTATACTTATCTTATATAGAAACACAGCAGGAGGATTCAGCGTGGAGGATTACCGCACCATCCGGGGAACAGCCATCGGAGAATACGAAGAGAAGAAGAGCCGCTTCATTGCACAGCTCTCCTTTGCAGACAGCGAGGAGAAGGCCGTGGCCTTTCTCGAGCAGGTGCGCGCGGCCAACCGCACCGCCCGCCACAATGTCTATGCCTACCGCCTGCGGGAGGGGAGCCGGGAGCGCTATTCCGACGACGGCGAACCGGCCAAAACAGCGGGTACGCCTGCCCTGGAGGTCTTGCAGCACAGCGGACTGACCGACCTCATCGTGGTCATCACACGATACTTCGGCGGCGTGCTGCTGGGGACCGGCGGCCTCGTCCGGGCCTATACGACCGCCACGTCCCGCGCACTGGAAGCCGCCGAGGTGGTGACGGTGCGCAGCGTGGTGGCGCTGGATGTGACGGTGGACTACGGCCTCTATGAGCGGGCAGACCTGCTCATCAAGGCGGCGGGCGGCAAGCTGGCCGAACCGGAGTTCACCGATAAAGTCACCCTCCGCTGGCAGATGCCGGAGCATACCGAAGGACCGCTGCTGACGCAGTTACAGGAGCTGACAAGAGGCACGGCCAATGTCACCGTGAGCGAGCCGTTCTATGCGGCGTTTTAAGAGCGCTTTACCGGTAGAACCTCTCAGTCTGCTTCGCAGACAGCTCCCCTGGTAGGGGAGCCATTGGCAGGCCGGGCCACTTCCTACTGGACGCCCGAGGTCCGATATGACGCAAAAGGGCGGGCCTTGCTACAGAGGGCAGCAGCTTCTGGACAACGCACCTTGTCAAGCTGCCGCTGCCCTGGACAGCGGAGCACTCCTGTTCCCGAGACATCGTGCTTTGCTCGTTCAGTGGGAACTTGACCGACATGCCAAAGCCTCCCCTCGATAGGGGAGGTGGCTGCGCCAAAGGCGCAGACGGAGAGGTTTCGTCTACGGCAGCGTCGAAACCGGACAGAAGAATAACAAATACCAAAAATTACCATACGACAAGTCGAAACATTTTCTGACGAAGAGACATGGATTTTCCCCCTTCGACAGGGCGAATCGGTTACAATAGCCGCAGACGCGGCATTGGGATCGGCCGCGCGCGGAGAGGAGGGAAAACGAGAGAAAAAAGGAGGGACACAGGATGGATGTGCGCACACGCACCGAAGAGATCGAGCGGCTGACGCTGGCCCCGTGGGCGACGTTCAGCGATGCAAGCCGGGGCAGGCAGAGACCGGAGGAACAGGACCCCATCCGCCCTGTGTTCCAGCGGGACCGCGACCGGGTGCTCCACTGCAAGGCGTTCCGGCGGCTCAAGCAGAAAACGCAGGTCTTCCTCTCGCCGGAGGGCGACCTCTACCGCACCCGCCTGACCCACACGCTGGAAGTCTCCCAGATCGCCCGCACCATTGCCCGGGCGCTGCGGCTCAACGAGGACCTGACCGAGGCCATCAGCCTCGCCCACGACCTTGGCCACACCCCCTTCGGCCACGCCGGAGAGCGGGCGCTGGATAAGCTCACGCCCGGCGGCTTCAAGCACTATATGCAGAGCCTGCGGGTGGTGGACAAGCTCGAGAAGGACGGGCAGGGCCTCAACCTGACCTGGGAGGTGCGCAACGGCATCGTCACCCACACAAAAGGCACTTGGGCCGCGACGCCTGAGGGCCGCATCGTGCGGATGGCCGACCAGATCGCCTACGTCAACCACGACATCGAGGACGCCGTCCGGGCCGGTGTGCTGGACCCGGCCACCCTGCCGAAGGACTGTACCGCCGTGCTGGGCCGGACGAAGTCCGCCCGCATCACCACCATGATAAACAGCATCCTCGCCCACAGCGACGGGGATGTGGCAGTCGGCGCGGAGGAGAATGAAGCCTTCCTCGCCCTGCGGGACTTCATGTACGCCACCGTGTATGTGGACAAGACCGCCAAGGCCGAGGAGCAGAAGGTGGACAAGGTCATCGGGGAGCTGTACGAGTATTATCTGGCCCATGTGGACCAGATGTCCAACTTCTACGTCCAGCTGGCCTATCAGGACAACCCCGAGCGGGCCGTCACCGACTATATCAGCGGCATGAGCGACGAATTTGCCATCCGGACCTTTGAGGACGTCTTTGTGCCTCGCAAGTGGCACGTTTTGTAAAAAGGAGCGCCGAACATCTTTATGATCCCACACGAATATATTGAAGAGCTGACCCGCCGCACCGACATCGTGGAGCTGGTGGGCGGCTATGTCCAGCTCAAGCGGAAGGGCCGGCTCTACGGCGGTCTGTGTCCCTTCCACAGCGAGAAGACCCCCTCGTTCTACGTCTATCCGGACACCCAGAGCTTCTATTGCTTTGGCTGTCAAGCTTCAGGCGACGCAGTTGGATTTATAAAGAAAATCAATAATATTAGCGGCATTGAGGCCATTAAATTATTAGCACAGCGTGCCGGTATGCCGGAGCCGACGGAAGACGATAAAACTGGTCGTCTGCGCAGTCGTATTCTTACGATGAATAAGGATGCAGCTAGATTCTTTCATGGATGTCTTAATTCTACGATGGAAGAGGCCCGGCAGGCCCGTGCCTACTGGCGTCGGCGAGGCCTCGACGACAAGACCATCAACCGCTTCGGGCTGGGCTACGCCCCCGACGACGGGCAGGCGCTTTACCAGTACCTGCGCGACAAGGGCTACAACCAGCAGGAGCTGGACGCCAGCGGCCTGTTCAAGCGGAACCAGTCGGGCCGCATCTACTGTCTGTTCTGGCAGCGGGTCATGACCCCCATCTTCGATCTGCGGGGCAACATCATCGCCTTCGGCGGCCGTGTGCTGGACGACTCCAAGCCCAAGTATGTCAACAGCCCCGAGACGCTGGTCTACCACAAGTCGGACACGGTGTTCGCGCTCCAGATCGCCAAGCGGAGCGCCTCCCATCGGTACGTCCTCTGCGAGGGCTACATGGATGTCATCTCCATGCATCAGGCGGGCATCGACACCGCTGTCTGCGCCTGCGGCACGGCTCTGACGCCCGATCAGGTCAAGCTCATCAGCCAGTATGCCGACGAGGTCATTCTCAGCTACGACTCCGACGAGGCGGGCCAGAAGGCCACCCTCCGCTCGCTGGAGCTGTTCCGCAACAGCCCGGTGCGGGTGGGCGTGCTGCAGATCCCGGGCGCGAAAGACCCGGACGAGTACATCAAGAAATACGGTGCCGATCGCTTCAAAGCCCTGCTGGACGGCGTGGGCAATGCGCTGGATTTCAGAATGGAACGCCTGCGCAGTCAGTACGACCTCAAACAGGATGCTCAGCGCCTCGAATATGTCAAAGAGGCGGTGGAGATGCTGGCCGAGCGCTCCAACCCCACCGAGCAGGAGGTCTACGCCGGGCGTCTGGCCGAGGAGACGAACATCTCCAAAAACGCTATTATGACGCAGTTAGCGAGCGCGGCAAAGAAGGCAGGAAGTAAGCGCCGTCGAGAACAAGAGCGTGCTCGACTAAAAGAAGGTGACATGAATCAGATTCGTATTCCATACGGTGCAGGGCATGGAGCACTGGGAATGGCAAGTGCAGAGCAGAGACTTCTGGCTGCAATGCTAAGGGAACCAAGTTATATTCAAAAAGTACGCCGTCGTCTTAAACCAGAACAATTCTTGCAACCTCAACAAAAGGAGCTTTACGAGGCTATGCTTTGTTGCCAAGAACAAGGAATAGAAGTGAATCTGACTACTCTAAGAGCTTTTACCAGCGAGGAAGCATTGAATGAATTAAGCCGCTTTGCGGCACAATACAGCGATGTGAACTGTACACCGGATGACATTGACCTTTATCTCGAGCGCATTGCTCGTGGTACACGGATAGCAGATCGCGCCGCCAGTATGTCAACCAACGATATTGAACAGTATCTCCAGTCGATGCGGGAACAAAAGCAGGGAACTGCTGACGCAGAAGATTCGGTCTGATCTCTCCACCGGCTGGGGCCGGAAGGAGAAGCACAGATGCAGAAAATGTCACAGACGGAAGAAATGGCGAAGATGCTGGCGGGACGCGCCCGCCGCCATGTCCTGACGCCCGAGCAGGTGAGCCGTGCCATGGAAGAGCAGGACTTCGACCCGGCGGGGCTGGACGAGCTGTATGCCGCACTGGAGACGCGGGGCGTGCAGGTGGCCGAGGAGGAGACAGAGCTGCCGCTTCTGGACGAAGAGCAGATCGGAAAGCTCGAGCATGAGCTGTCTGCCGAAGGCGTGGCGCTGGACGACCCGGTGAAGACCTATCTGAAAGAGATCGGCCGGGTGCCGCTGCTCTCGGCGGAAGAGGAAGCCGCCCTTGCCCGTGCCGCACAGGCAGGGGACGAGGACGCCCGCCGCCGTCTCAGCGAAGCGAACCTCCGCCTCGTCGTCTCGGTGGCAAAGCGGTATGCCGGGCGGGGCCTGCCCTTCCTCGATCTGATCCAGGAAGGCAACCTCGGCCTGATGAAGGCGGCGGAGAAGTTCGAGCCGGACCGGGGCTTCAAGTTCTCGACCTACGCCACCTGGTGGATACGCCAGTCCATCACCCGGGCCATCGCCGACCAGGGCCGCACCATCCGCATCCCGGTGCATCTGGTGGAGAGCATCAACCGGGTGAAGAAGACGGCAGGAGAGCTGCTGCGCCGCACAGGCCGGGAGCCCACCGCCGAGGAGATCGCCGCCCAGCTGGACATGGAGCCCGCCCGGGTGCGGGAGCTGATACAGCTGGCTCAGGACCCCATCAGCCTCGAGACGCCGGTGGGGGAGGAAGAGGACGCCCACCTCGAGGACTTCATCCAGGACGATGAGGCAGGCGTCCCCGCCGACGAGGCCGGGCGGCAGCTGCTCCGCCGGGAGCTGATGAATGTGCTCAAGAGCCTGACGCCCCGGGAAGAGCGGGTCATCGCCCTCCGCTTCGGTCTGGAGGATGGCCGCGCCCGGACGCTGGAAGAGCTGGGCCGGGAGTTCAACGTCACCCGGGAGCGGGTGCGCCAGATCGAGGCCAAAGCCCTGCGCAAGCTCCGCCACCCCAGCCGGGCCAAGCGCCTGCGGGATTATCTGGATGAATAAACTGCATTGCAAGAGTAAATGGTGACAAAATGCACAAGGGTGTTTTTGTCTGGAACGTAAAAAACAAAAAAATCAACCCCAAAATCACGCAAAGCATACACGTTCCCGGGTGTCCGATAAAAGAGGGCATCCGGGAAATTTTTTGCCTCAAAACGGAAAAATGGCTTGACAACAGGGGTTTCAGGGTGTATACTGCATTAGTATCACATAATGGCCTAGTGCGCCAAAAAGGGAGTTTGCGCAGCATGAGCAGAACGGGTCCTACCGAAAAGTTTGTGCAAAACGCCGGACTTCTGCGCGCGGTGCAGGCCGAATTATGTGTGTCTGCTCAAATTCGACCTGCATTTTGCAACATCCGTAGAGTATAAAAGTAAGGAGTGGTTGATTTTATGATGAAAGTCAAGCCCGTCAAGCTCGGCAAGACCGAGCGCATGAGCTTCTCCCACATCGACGAAGTCATCAGTATGCCGAACCTCATCGAGGTCCAGAAGAACTCTTATCAGTGGTTCCTGGACGAGGGCCTGAAAGAGGTCTTCCACGACATCGGCACCATTGAGGACTACACCGGCAATCTGGCACTGAGCTTCGTGGACTTCCGTCTCGATAAAGAGCCCAAGTACAGCATCAAAGAGTGCAAAGAGCGCGACGTGACCTATGCAGCACCCCTGCGCGTCACCGCCCGTCTGCTGAACAAGGAGACCGGAGAGGTGAAGGACCAGGAGATCTTCATGGGCGACTTCCCCCTGATGACCGACGCCGGCACCTTTGTCATCAACGGTGCAGAGCGCGCCATCGTCAGCCAGCTGGTCCGTTCTCCCGGCGTATTCTACGGCCATGATCACGATAAGGTGGGCAACGACCTGTACAGCGCCACCATGAACCCCAACCGCGGCGCCTGGCTGGAGTACGAGACCGACGCTTCCAACGTGTTCTATGTCCGTATCGATAAGAACCGCAAGCTGCCCGTCACCGTGCTCTGCCGCGCACTGGGCCTGTCTTCCAACGAGGATATCCTGAACTACTTCGGCGAGGATGAGCGCATCCTTGCTACTCTGGAAAAGGATACCACCAAGAACACCGAGGAAGGCCTGCTGGAAGTCTACCGCAAGCTGCGCCCCGGTGAGCCTCCCACGGTGGAGTCCGCTACCAGCCAGCTCAATATGCTCTTCTTCGACCCCCGCCGCTACGATCTGTCCCGGTTCGGTCGTTATAAGATGAACAAGAAGCTGTCTCTGGCACGCCGCATCATGAACCACATCGCCGCCGAGAACGTCGTCGCTCCTCTGACCGGCGAACTGCTCATCGAGAAGGATGCCAAGATCACCCGTCAGCTGGCTGAGGCCGCTGACAACGCCGGCGTCAATGTCGTCGTGCTGAACGTCGAGGGCAAGAAGGTCAAGGTCATCACCAATGGCTGTGTTGACGCTCAGGGCTTCTTCTCCTTCGATGTCAAGGAGTGCGGCATCAACGAGCGCTGCTCCTTTGAGGAGATCAAGAAGATCCTCGACACCACTTCGGATGTGGAAGAGCAGAAGGAGCTGCTGCGCCGCAACCACGACCAGCTCATCGGCCGCACCGTCACCGTGACCGACATCCTGTCTTCCATCAACTATCTGAACGGCCTGGGCCACGGCATCGGCACCACCGATGACATCGACCATCTGGGCAACCGCCGCATCCGCAGCGTCGGTGAGCTGCTGCAGAACCAGTTCCGCATCGGCTTCTCCCGCATGGAGCGCGTCATCCGTGAGCGCATGACCCTGCAGAGCCAGGACCAGAGCGTCATCACTCCGCAGGCCCTCATCAATATCCGTCCTGTGGTCGCCGCCATCAAGGAGTTCTTCGGCTCTTCTCCGCTGTCCCAGTTCATGGACCAGAACAATCCTCTGGCTGAGCTGACCCACAAGCGCCGTCTGTCTGCTCTGGGCCCCGGCGGTCTGAGCCGTGACCGCGCAGGCTTCGAAGTCCGCGACGTCCACTACAGCCACTATGGCCGTATGTGCCCCATCGAGACTCCTGAAGGCCCCAACATCGGTCTGATCTCCTATCTGGCATCCTACGCCAAGATCAATGAGTACGGCTTCGTTGAGGCTCCTTACCGCAAGGTCAAGAAGACCTACGACGAGAAGGGCCGTCTCATCGACCAGGTCGTCACCGACGAGGTCGAGTATATGACCGCTGACGTCGAGGACGAGTACGTCGTTGCTCAGGCCAACGAGCCTCTGGACGAGACCAAGCACTTCAAGCGCGCCCGCGTTTCTGCCCGCCGCCGCGACGACATTCTGGAGATCGACGCCGAGAAGGTCGATTATATGGACGTCTCGCCCCGAATGATGGTCTCTGTCGCTACCGCCTGCATCCCCTTCCTGGAGAACGATGACTGTAACCGTGCTCTGATGGGCTCCAACATGCAGCGTCAGGCAGTGCCTCTGATGGTCACCCAGCAGCCCATCGTTGCTACCGGTATGGAGTACAAGGCTGCTACCGACTCCGGCACCGCTGTTCTGGCAAAGAACGACGGTATCGTTGAGAAGGTGGACGCTGACCATGTCGAGGTGCGCAACGCTCAGGGCGTCGTGGACAACTATTCTCTGGTCAAGTTTGCCCGCTCCAACGCAGGCACCTGCATCAACCAGCGCCCCATCGTCGAGGTGGGCGAGAACGTCAAGGCCGGTCAGGTGCTGGCCGACGGCCCCGCAATGCGCAACGGCGAGATCTCTCTGGGCAAGAACGCCCTCATCGGCTTCATGACCTGGGAGGGCTACAACTACGAGGACGCCGTCCTGCTGAACGAGAAGATCGTCCGTGAGGACGTTTACACCTCTATCCACATTGAGGAATATGAGACCGAGTCCCGCGACACCAAGCTGGGACCCGAAGAGATCACCCGCGACATCCCCAACGTCTCTGAGGATGCTCTGAAGGACCTGGACGAGCGCGGCATCATCCGCATCGGCGCCGAGGTCAAGAGCGGTGATATTCTGGTCGGTAAAGTCACCCCGAAGGGCGAGACCGAGCTGACCGCTGAGGAGCGCCTGCTCCGTGCCATCTTCGGCGAGAAGGCCCGCGAGGTGCGTGACACCTCCCTGCGTGTGCCTCACGGCGAGTACGGCATCATCGTGGACGTCAAGGTCTTTACCCCGGAGAACAGCGACGAGCTGCAGCCCGGTGTGCGCGAGGTCGTCCGCTGCTACATCGCTCAGAAGCGCAAGATCAGCGTCGGCGATAAGATGGCAGGCCGTCACGGCAACAAGGGTGTCGTTTCCCGCATCCTGCCGCAGGAGGATATGCCCTACCTGCCCGACGGCACCCCGCTGGACATCGTGCTGAACCCCCTGGGCGTTCCTTCCCGTATGAACATCGGTCAGGTGCTGGAAGTCAACCTGGGCTACGCTGCCAAGGCCTGCGGCATCAAGGTCATGACCCCCGTCTTCGACTCCGCCCGCGAGGCTGACATCGGCGATACCTTCGATACCGCCCGCGAGATGTGGCACGGCGAGAATGCTCCTGCATATCCCACCAAGCTCCCCAAGCTGATGGGCGAGAAGGGCCACATCATCGACTTCTCCAAGATCGAGCTGGACCGCGACGGTAAGACCACCGTTTACGATGGCCGTACTGGTGAGAAGTTCGATAACCGCGTTACCGTCGGTTATATGTACTACCTCAAGCTGCATCACCTCGTTGACGATAAGATCCATGCCCGTTCCACCGGCCCCTACTCTCTGGTCACCCAGCAGCCTCTGGGCGGCAAGGCCCAGTTCGGCGGCCAGCGCTTCGGCGAGATGGAGGTCTGGGCTCTGGAAGCTTACGGTGCTGCTTACACCCTGCAGGAGATCCTGACCGTCAAGTCCGATGACGTCGAGGGCCGTGTCAAGACCTACGAGGCCATCGTCAAGGGCGAGCCCATCCCGCAGCCAGGCATCCCCGAGTCCTTCCGCGTCATGCTCAAGGAACTGCAGTCTCTGGGTCTGGACGTCGTGGTCCAGGACAAGGAAGGCAACGAGATCGATATGCGCCAGAACTTCGACGACGAAGAGACCGGCTTCGATATGCGTGATGTTGCCGGCACCGAGACTGTCGCCAACGAGAACGAGCTGCTGAACGATTACACCATCAAGGACGCCGATGCTGGTTTCGATGATCCCTCCGTGCTGGAGGATGACAACTCTGCCGCTGCAGAGTCCGCTTCTGACGAAGTGAACATCGACGAATAATAAGGCCCCTTTGAGAAAGCTGTTTTTCCCTGCGCGGCGCGCGTGCTGCCGCCGCAGGGCAGGGGAGGGCAGCGGGTCTTCCAACGTCAACTGTTATCATCGAGACTATAAAGATTAAGAAAGGGTTCGTTTCATGGAAAACAACGTCTTCGATTCGATCAAAATCGGCCTTGCCTCTCCTGACCAGATCCGCAACTGGAGCTATGGCGAGGTGAAGAAGCCTGAGACCATCAACTACCGCACCCTGAAGCCGGAGCGCGACGGTCTGTACTGCGAGCGCATTTTTGGACCTACCAAGGACTGGGAGTGCCACTGCGGCAAGTATAAGCGCATCCGTTATAAGGGCAAGATCTGCGACCGCTGCGGCGTCGAGGTGACCAAGGCCAAGGTCCGCCGTGAGCGTATGGGCCACATCGAGTTGGCCGCTCCTGTGAGCCACATCTGGTACTTCAAGGGCATCCCCAGCCGCATCGGCCTGATGCTGGACATCAGCCCCCGCCTGCTGGAGAAGGTCCTCTACTTTGCAAGCTATATCGTCACCGACCCCGGCCTGACCCCGCTGGAAAAGAAGCAGCTGCTGACCGAGAAAGAGTACCGCGAGATGCGCGAGCGCTACGGCGACGAGTTCGAGGCTGCGATGGGTGCTGAGGCCGTTCAGGACCTGCTGAAGGAGATCGACCTCGACCAGCTCAGCGCTGAGCTGACTGCCGAGGTGGAGAAGTCCTCCGGCCAGAAGAAGGTGCGCATCCTGAAGCGTCTGGAAGTCGTCGAGGCTTTCCGCGTTTCCGGCAACCGCCCTGAGTGGATGGTCATGGACGTGCTGCCCGTGCTGCCGCCTGACCTGCGCCCCATGGTCCAGCTGGACGGCGGCCGCTTCGCCACCTCCGACCTGAATGACCTGTACCGCCGCGTCATCAACCGCAACAACCGTCTGCGCCGCCTGCTGGAGCTGGGCGCTCCCGACATCATCGTGCGCAACGAGAAGCGTATGCTGCAGGAAGCAGTTGACAGCCTCATCGACAACGGCCGCCGCGGCCGTCCCGTCACCGGCCCCAACAACCGCGCACTGAAGAGCCTTTCCGATCTGCTGAAGGGCAAGCAGGGCCGCTTCCGTCAGAACCTGCTGGGCAAGCGTGTTGACTACTCCGGCCGTTCCGTTATCGTCGTCGGCCCTGAGCTGAAGATGGACCAGTGCGGCCTGCCCAAGGAGATGGCTCTGGAGCTGTTCAAGCCCTTCGTCATGAAGGACCTGGTCGAGAAGGGTGTTGCCAACAACATCAAGTCTGCCCGCAAGATGGTCGAGCGCGCAAAGCCCGATGTCTGGGACAGCCTTGAGACTGTCATCAAGGGCCACCCCGTCCTGCTGAACCGCGCACCTACCCTGCACCGTCTGGGCATCCAGGCCTTCAACCCCGTGCTGGTCGAGGGCCGTGCCATCAAGCTGCACCCCCTGGCCTGTACCGCATTCAACGCCGACTTCGACGGCGACCAGATGGCAGTCCATCTGCCCCTGGGCGAGGATGCCTGCCGCGAGGCCAAGATGCTGATGCTGGCTTCCGGCAACCTGCTGAAGCCCTCTGACGGCGCACCTGTCACCGTTCCTACGCAGGATATGATCCTGGGCAGCTACTACCTGACCACCGTTCGTGAGAACGAAGAGGGCGCAGGCAAGGTGTTCCGCGATGAGAACGAGGCTCTGATGGCTTACGCTGAGCACGTCGTCACCCTGCACGCACCCATCAAGGTGCGCCGCACCATGGTCATCGACGGCGTGGAGCGCACCGGTCTGGTGGACGCCACCGTCGGCCGCATCATCTTCAACAACCCCGTGCCTCAGAATCTGGGCTATATCGACCGCACCGACCCTGAGCACTGGCTGGAGTACGAGGTCAGCTTCCGCGTGACCAAGAAGACCCTGCCCGACATCATCTCCCGCTGCATGACCCGCAACGGCAGCCGCAAGTGCGCAAAGATGCTGGACGCCATCAAGGCACAGGGCTACAAGTACTCTACGCTGTCCGCTATCTCCGTCGCTGTCTGCGACGCTGTCATCCCGCCCCAGAAGGACGAGCTGATCGCCGACGCCGACAAGCAGGTCTCTCAGGTCAGCAAGCTGTTCAACCGCGGCCTGATCTCCGAGAACGAGCGCTACTCCCAGACCATCAACATCTGGCAGGCTACCACCGACAAGGTCTCCAAGGCTCTGGCGGCAAACCTGCCCGAGGACAACGAGATCTTCATGATGGCAGACTCCGGTGCGCGTGGTTCTATGAACCAGATCAAGCAACTGGCCGGCATGCGCGGCCTGCTGGCAAACACCGCCGGTAAGACCATCGAGATGCCCATTCGTGCGAACTACCGCGAAGGCCTGAATATCCTGGAATACTTCGTTTCTGCTCGTGGCGCTCGTAAGGGTCTGGCCGATACCGCTCTGCGTACCGCTGACTCCGGCTACCTGACCCGTCGAATGGTCGATGTCTCTCAGGAAGTCATCGTCCGCGAGATCGACTGCGGCACCACCGACGGCCTGTGGGTCTCCGAGATCCACGAGGGCAAGGAGAAGATCGAGAGCTTCCGTGAGCGTATCATCGGCCGTTATGCCGTGGGCGATGTCCTCGACCCCGTCACCGGCAAGGTCATCGTTCCCGAAGGCAAGATGATCGACCTCTACGATGCAAACGACATCGAGGCCGCAGGCATCACCAAGCTGAAGATCCGCAGCCTGCTGACCTGCCGCGCCAAGATCGGCGTCTGCGCACACTGCTACGGCAGCGATATGGCAAACGGTGAGCCCGTCCAGCTGGGCGAGTCCATCGGCGTCATCGCTGCAGAGTCCATCGGCGAGCCCGGTACTCAGCTGACCATGCGTACCTTCCATACCGGCGGTATCGCATCTGCTGAAGATATTACTCAGGGTCTTCCCCGTGTCGAGGAGCTGTTCGAGAGCCGCCGTCCCAAGAGCATGGCCATCATGAGCGAGATCTCCGGTGTCGTCTCTCACGACGATACCAAGAAGAACGTCGTCGTCAAGGTCACTGGCAAGGACGAGAACGGCGCTGAGGTCGTCAAGAGCTACTCCATCCCGTTCACCCAGCACGCACGTGTGATGCCGGGCGACCGCGTGGAGAAGGGCGACATCATCACCCGTGAAGGCGTCCTGTATCCTCAGGACATCCTGGCCATCAAGGGTCTGAGCGATGTTCAGAACTACCTCATCAGCGAGGTCCAGAAGGTCTACCGTCTGCAGGGCGTTGAGATCAACGATAAGCATATCGAGGTCATCGTCCGTCAGATGTGCCGCAAGGTCCGCGTGACCGACTCCGGTTCTTCCGACCTCATCGGCGGTGCTCTGGCAAACCGTCTGGAAGTCGAGAACATCAACGCCGAGCTGCAGAAGCGCATCGACGCCGGTGAGCAGGGCATCAAGCTGGTCGAGTATCAGCAGGTGCTGCTGGGCATCACCAAGGCTGCTCTGGCAAACGAGTCCTTCCTGTCTGCCGCCTCCTTCCAGGAGACCACCCGCGTGCTGACCGAGGCCGCCATCAAGGGCAAGGTCGATCCGCTGGCCGGTCTGAAGGAGAACGTCATCATCGGTAAGCTCATCCCCGCAGGTACCGGTCTCCCGGAGGTGCGTGAGGATCTGAAGCGCCGTGAGGAAGAGCGCGACGCCGAGGTCGCCGCTGAGCTGGCAGCTGCCGCACGGCAGTAAGCCCTCTCAGTCACCTGCGGTGACAGCTCTCCCAGAGGGAGAGCCATTGGCAGGCCGGGCCACTTTCCGCTGACCGCTGGAAGCCCAATATAACGTAAAAGATAGTGCCCTGCTACAGAGATCCACAGCAGCTTGACAAGGGATATTGTCCCGAAGCTGCCGCCCTCTGTAGCAGGGCACTACTGTTTCCGGATAGGATAAACTTTGCTCGTCCCGCGTGGGCCTGACCGGCACGCCAGTGCCTCTCCCTATGGGAGAGGTGGCTGCGAAGCAGACGGAGAGGGCATGTCGTTGTGGAAGAGCTGTCTGCGAAGCAGGCTGAGAGGTTATAACCGACTGCTTTGCCCTAAAAGACAGCAGAAAACCTTTCGGCGAATAAAACAAAAAAATATTGGAAAAACTGTTGACATTCCTGATGAAAACGGGTATTATATAACTGTTGCGCGTCCCACACAGGGATAGTGCGGCAAAAAAGTCGGAAAACATCCGATGTTCATCATTAAGAAAGGAGAAAACCAATGCCTACTTTTAACCAGCTTGTACGCAAAGGCCGTCAGGTCCTGGCTACGAAGAGCACTGCTCCCGCACTGCTGAAGACTTACAACTCTCAGAAGAAACAGTATTCTGATCTGAACAGCCCCCAGAAGCGCGGTGTCTGCACTGCAGTCCGTACCATGACCCCCAAGAAGCCTAACTCTGCTCTGCGTAAGGTCGCCCGTGTCCGCCTCACGAATGGTATCGAGGTCACCTCTTACATTCCCGGTATCGGCCATAACCTGCAGGAGCACTCCGTCGTGCTGATCCGTGGCGGTCGTGTTAAGGACCTCCCCGGTGTGCGTTACCACATCATCCGTGGTACTCTGGATACCCAGGGTGTTGCAGGCCGTAACCAGGCCCGCTCCAAGTACGGCGCAAAGCGTCCTAAGGCCGGTGCTGCAAAGAAGTAATTGAGGAACGAACCGCCATAAACGGCTTTCCATTATATAAATAACAAGTCCGCAGAAACGTGCGGAGGGCAACAGTTTATGTAAGGTCAGCTCTTTGTGACACAACGGGAGTTTTATTACTTTCGAGTACCGATGATATCATTCTGTGAAGGAGGGAAGAAAGATGCCTAGAAGAGGTAACATTGCTAAGCGCGATGTCTTAGCTGATCCTATTTACAATTCCAAGATGGTCACCCGTCTGGTCAACAGCGTCATGCTGGACGGCAAGAAGGGCGTCGCTCAGAAGATCGTTTACGAGGCTTTCTCCATGATTCAGGAGAAGACTGGCAACGATCCTCTCGAGACTTTCGAGAAGGCGATGGAGAACATCATGCCCAGCCTCGAGTGCAAGACCCGCCGTGTTGGCGGCGCTAACTACCAGGTCCCCCTGGAGGTCAGCCCCGCTCGCCGCGAGACTCTTGGCCTGCGCTGGCTGACTGCTTACAGCCGCAGCCGTGGTGAGAAGACCATGGCCCAGCGCCTGGCTGCTGAGATCATGGATGCTGCCAACAACACCGGCAACGCCGTGAAGAAGCGCGAGGATACCCACAAGATGGCCGAGGCCAACAAGGCTTTCGCTCATTTCCGTTATTGATCTGTTCTGTAGGAGGTTAATTTCATGGCTACTCCCAGAGAAGTTTCTCTTCAGATGACGAGAAATATCGGCATTATGGCCCACATCGATGCTGGTAAGACCACCACTACCGAGCGTATTCTGTACTACACCGGCATCAACCACAAGATCGGCGAGGTTCACGACGGCGGCGCTACCATGGACTGGATGGTCCAGGAGCAGGAGCGTGGTATCACCATCACCTCCGCAGCTACCACTTGCTACTGGAGCCACTCTGAGACTCAGAAGGACCCTGTTGCATTCAAGAAGAATCGTCACCGCATCAACATCATCGACACCCCGGGCCACGTTGACTTCACCGTTGAGGTCCAGCGTTCTCTGCGCGTCCTGGACGGTTCTGTGACCGTTCTGGCTGCTAAGGGCGGTGTCGAGCCTCAGTCTGAGACCGTCTGGCGTCAGGCTGATGAGTACAAAGTCCCCCGTATGGTGTACGTCAACAAGATGGACACCATGGGTGCTGACTTCTTCCGCTGCATCAAGATGCTGCACGATCGTCTGCACGCCAACGGCGTGGCCATCCAGCTGCCCATCGGTCAGGAGGATACCTTCCGCGGTATCGTTGACCTGGTCGATATGAACGCTGAGGTCTACTACGACGATATGGGCAACGATATGCGCACCGAGGAGATCCCCGAGGATATGCGCGAGCAGGCTGAGGAGTATCGCAACATCCTCGTTGAGGCTGTTGCTGAGAACGACGAAGAGCTCATGGAGAAGTACCTCGAGGGTGAGGAGATCACCCGTGAGGAACTGAAGGCTGCTATCCGCAAAGAGACCATTGCGAACACTCTGGTCCCCGTCGTCTGCGGCTCTTCCTACAAGAACCGCGGCGTGCAGAAGCTGCTGGACGCTATCGTTGACTATATGCCCGCACCTACCGATGTCGAGGACATCAAGGGTGTGAATCCTGAGACCGAAGAGCAGGAGACCCGTCCGTCTTCCGACGACGCTCCCTTCGCAGCTCTGGCCTTCAAGATCGCTACCGACCCCTTCGTTGGTAAGCTGGCATACTTCCGTGTCTACTCCGGTAAGGTCGAGGCAGGTACTACTGTCTACAACTCCGTGAAGGACAGCAAGGAGCGTATGGGCCGCATCCTGCAGATGCACTCCAACCACCGCAAGGATATCGACTGCTGCTACGCAGGTGATATTGCTGCTGTCGTTGGTCTGAAGAACACCACCACCGGTGATACTCTGTGTGATGAGAATCATCCCATCATTCTGGAGTCCATGAAGTTCCCCGAGCCCGTTATCCGCGTCGCCATCGAGCCTAAGACCAAGGCCGGCAACGAGAAGATGGGCATCGCGCTGGCAAAGCTGGCCGAAGAGGATCCTACCTTCAAGACCTACACCGACGAAGAGACTGGTCAGACCATCATCGCCGGCATGGGCGAGCTCCATCTGGAGATCATCGTCGACCGTCTGCTCCGTGAGTTCAAGGTCGAGGCTAACGTCGGCGCACCTCAGGTCGCTTACCGTGAGACCATCCGCAAGGAGGCCAACCAGGAGACCAAGTACGCTCGTCAGTCTGGTGGTAAGGGTCAGTACGGTCACGTCAAGATCAAGATCGAGCCCAACGAGCCCGGTAAGGGTTATGAGTTCGTCAACGCCATCGTTGGCGGCGCTATCCCGAAGGAATACATCCCGGCTATCGACAACGGTATCCAGGGTGCTATGAAGTCCGGCGTTCTGGCAGGCTATCCTGTCGTTGACGTCAAGGTCACCCTGTGGGATGGTTCTTATCATGAGGTCGACTCCTCTGAGATGGCCTTCTCCATTGCAGGTTCTATGGCCTTCAAGGATGCTATGCGCAAGGCTGATCCTATCATCACCGAGCCTATCATGAAGGTCGCTGTCATCGTTCCCGATGAGTATCTGGGCGATGTCATCGGCGATCTGAATGCTCGCCGTGGTCAGATCCAGGGCATGGAGGCAATGGCTGGCACCCAGCGTGTCAACGCATTCGTTCCTCTGGCTCAGATGTTCGGCTACGCCACTGACCTGCGTTCCAAGACCCAGGGCCGTGGCCAGTATGTCATGGAGCCGTCTCACTACGAGCCGGTGCCTAAGAACATCGCTGATCAGATCATCGCAGGCCGCACCAAGGGCTGATCGTTGAAAAACGGATAAAGATTTTGCCGGGGTAGTGTAGCTCCGGCAAAATTTCCTGTAAAACACTTGATTTTACAGGTGGAATCTAGTAGAATAGTTTTGCAATGCAATTCTGTATTAGCAGGACTGTTGTAACCAATATCAAAACCTAATTTAAGGGAGGATATTCCAATGGCTGAAAAGGCAAAGTTCGACCGTTCTAAGCCGCATGTTAACATCGGCACCATCGGTCACGTTGACCACGGCAAGACCACTCTGACCGCTGCTATCACCAAGTACCTGGCTCTGAAGGGTGACGCAGACTTCATGGACTACGCCAACATCGATAAGGCTCCTGAGGAGCGTGCTCGTGGTATCACGATCAACTCCGCTCACGTTGAGTATCAGACCGACGCTCGTCACTATGCTCACGTTGACTGCCCGGGCCATGCTGACTACGTCAAGAACATGATCACTGGTGCTGCTCAGATGGACGGCGCTATCCTGGTCGTTGCTGCTACCGACGGTCCCATGCCCCAGACCCGTGAGCACATCCTGCTGGCTCGTCAGGTCGGCGTGCCCTATATCGTTGTCTTCATGAACAAGTGCGATATGGTCGACGACGAGGAGCTGCTGGATCTGGTCGAGATGGAGATCCGTGAGCTGCTGTCCGAGTACGACTTCCCGGGCGACGACACCCCGATCATTCGTGGTTCCGCTCTGAAGGCTCTGGAGTCTGACTCTAAGGATCCCGATGCTCCCGAGTATGCTTGCATCAAGGAGCTGATGGACGCTGTCGATACCTATATCCCCAACCCCGATCGTGAGGAGGACAAGCCCTTCCTGATGCCCATCGAGGATGTCATGACCATCTCTGGCCGTGGTACTGTTGCTACCGGTCGTGTTGAGCGTGGTATGGCCAAGGTTGGCGATGCAATGGAGATCGTCGGCATCAAGCCCGATCGTCTGAGCACCACCATCACCGGTCTGGAAATGTTCCGTAAGTCTCTGGACTTCGCTGAGGCTGGCGATAACATCGGCGCTCTGCTGCGTGGTGTTGACCGTACCCAGATCGAGCGTGGCCAGGTTCTGGCTAAGCCCGGTTCTGTTCATCCCCACAAGGTCTTCGAGTCCCAGGTCTACGTTCTGACCAAGGACGAAGGCGGCCGTCACACCCCGTTCTTCTCCAACTATCGTCCTCAGTTCTACTTCCGTACCACCGACGTGACCGGCATCATCACCCTGCCGGAAGGCACTGAGATGTGCATGCCTGGCGATAACGTCATGATGCACGTTGAGCTGCTGACCCCCGTCGCTATGGAAGAGGGCCTGCGTTTCGCTATCCGTGAGGGTGGCCGTACCGTTGGTTCCGGCGTCGTCGGCAAGATCATTGAGTGATCATGTCCTTGAACGTCAGTTCTAAGGCGAACTAAGCACTGATAAAGACCTTCCCATTCCGGAGAGTGGGAAGGTCTTTTTTGTTTGCTCTTGTGCTGCGGGGGCCGGGCCGCTATAATAAAAGAAAAAGCCGCTGTCCGGCGGCGGAAAACGAGGAATGGATATGAAGCTTCCCGAGAAGAAACAGCGCTGGGTCTATCATGCAGAGGCTCTGCCGCAGACGGCAGGCGAGGGCGTCACCCGCCGGGTGCTGGCCTACACCGACGGCCTGATGTGTGTGGAGAACACCTTCGAAAAGGGGGCCGTGGGCGCACTGCATCACCACCCCCACACCCAGATCACCTATGTGGTGTCGGGTGCGTTCGATTTCACGGTGGACGGCGTGACCCACACTGTGAGGGCAGGGGATACCATTCTGAAAGAGGACGGCGTGGAGCACGGCTGCGTCTGCACCGAGGCCGGCATCCTGCTGGACATCTTCACCCCCATGCGGGAGGACTTCGTCTGAGCGGCTGCCCGCCGCGCCCATCACGGGGCATAAAAACACCCTTTCGTTGCCTTGACCGGCAGGGGAAGGGTGTTTTTGCATTTCCGGCCCGACAAAAAGTAAACAAATAAAATGGCGAAACTTTGTAGATTATTGCTATTGAAAAAGGTATAGGGGGGGGGGGTAAAATGGTGAAAAGACCTGTGCCGAGTTGGTGCAAAAAGCGGGAACGACACCCCGGGATGCCCGCCATGCGGAGGCGAACGAGGTATCCTTTTTGCTGCGGGACAGGCTTGGAATGTACAACAGGGAGGATTTTGTATGCAGCGAAAAGATTTAGCTTTGCGGGTGCTGTCTACGGCAGCCATTATGTCCATCGTCACATCCATTGCAGCCCCGGCTTTTGCGGATATTTACTATATCGGCAACGGCAGCATTGACGTAGAGACCATAACGAGTACGGACGGAAAGCAGTATGTGAAAGTAACTCAGGGGGATAAGACCTATACCGACACCAGCGACGAGATCGTGATCAAGGACGGCACCGACGAGGAGAGCGCTGCCCAGAGAGAGGAAAGCCGCATTGATGGGAAAAAGGCAAAGGTAGCAATCCCGGACAATGAGCGCCACGAGCCGGAAGCAGCCGGGCTCGAGGACGCTGCCGGGGAGAGCCAGTCTGACCCGGACGCAGGCTTTACCCTGAACGAGACCGAGGAGGACTCTGCCCAGAATCAGGAGGGCAAGGACACCACCAAGAAGGATGAGGACACCACGGAGCCCCCCACGGAGAATCCCACAGAGGACACCACGGAGCCCTCCACAGACAATCCCACGGAGAATCCCAAGAAGGATGTGGTGTACGAGTACGCCCCGGCAGACCCGGATTCGGAGCAGCAGGCCACCAAACCCACCCTCAGCGTCTCTGCCGCCCCTGCGGCAAAGACCAAGGAGGTCACTCAGGACGACGCCCCCGCCACTACTGCCCCGGCAGAGGGCAGCGCCAAAAAACCCACCACGAATGTCATCAAGGTCGTTAATAACTGGGTGGGCAAAGCGGCCAAGGAGCTCAAGATCCGGCTCAGTAATGTGAACATCAAGGTGGGAAATTCAGTTGATAAAGCTGCAATGGATGTCTCCGGCGACGGAACGACAAAAGTTGAGCTGGACGGCCAGAATGTTTTGGATAGTTATGGAACCCAGTATCCGGCAAGTTATCAGGCAGGACTGCGCAAGCAGGGAGAGGGAACGCTGATCATCACAGACGAGACCAATGACACGGGAAAGGAAATCACCACCCCCAAATCAGAATCAGACACCTCCGGCAGCCTGACCGCAAAAGGTGCAGGTGGGAACGGAGCGGCAGGCATCGGGGGAAACGTTGCCGAAGGCACAAAAAACATCATCATTGAGGGCTATGCAACGGTTCACGCAGCAGGCGGCGGGAGTGGCGCAGGCATTGGCGGCGGCGGCAATGGAGGAAATGCAGAAAACATCATCATCCGGGGGCATTCCAAGGTGACGGCAACCGCCAGCGATGGCGCTGCCATCGGCGGCGGCTATGGTTCTAAGTCGGGAGGCTCGGCAAAGGGCATCGTGATCCGTGACCATGCAACGGTCGTTGCAAAGAGTGACGGTGGCTATTGGCTCGGGGACAGTTGTGCCGCCATCGGCGCTGCCGGAGACAAGGGCAAGGACACCGAAGCAGAGGTGACCATTGGTACGGCCGGGGCTACCGCAGAGCAGGAAGATGTCCATGTCACGGCAACCGGGCTCTACGGCTCTGCCATTGGCAGTGGCATAAAAGATACCAAGGTCACCATTCAGGGCCATTCGACCATCCGGATGGAGAGCAGAAAAAATTCCACTGCGATCGGAAGTAACTATGGAAATGTGGAGGTCAATATAAAGGACAATGCTACCATTGATGCCAAGGATGAGGGCACTTCAATCCGATATGAAGGAGGAGGCTCCGGTATCGGCGGCGGGGATATTAGCGGAGATTCGAACAGAAAAGTTGTAGTGAACATTGACGGCGGAACAAACGGAAAAGTCAAGATCGGCGATTACATTCAAATAATTGGAGAATATGGTGCGATTTCCGGTACCGAGGTCAACATCGGTGACAATGTGCTGCTTAAAATGAAACCATGGGGATCGCCGGATGATAAGTATATCAATGTGAAAGGTGCTGAGGCTGCGGTAGGCACAAGAAATAACCCCGCAGCCGGCGGCCTTGTAAACACCATTGGCGATAATACGGAGCTGTGGTATTATAAGCGGGGTGTACAGCATAAGATCGTCCATGGCAAAAATGTTTGCACCAAAAACGAGATCAACCGCCAAGAGCCCACCTGCACGGAAGAGGGCTGGGTGAAGTACGGATGCACCTATGAGAGCGATAGGCATGCCACTGCCCCGGAGCATATCGACGAGTGGACGGAGACTATCCCCGCTCTGGGCCATGACTGGAAGGACAACGGTGACGCCAACCATATCTGTGACAGAGACCATGTGACTGCGGCCCACACCTACGGCGAGTGGACTACGGTTAAGGAGGCCACCTGCACCGCTGCAGGCCAAAAGCAGCATACCTGCACGGAGTGCGGCCACGTCGAGACGGAGGTCATCCCCGCCACCGGCCACCACTGGGTGGACAAAGGAGACGGCACCCACACCTGCCCCGACTGCGGTGCCACCGAGGGCCAGCCTGTCAACACCAACAGCGCCCTTGAGCTGCGGGTGGTGGACGCTGAGGGCATGGACCAGCCCTTTACGGTGAGCCAGAACGGCACCCTGCGCACCTACACCGGTGCCTACGACACGGCCACCCTTACCGGCGACCTGGACACCCTGCGCTACCTGCAGGACCACGGCGCACAGACCATCCAGTTCGTCACCAATGGCCAGACCAGCAGCTTTGCCATCAACGACCTGCTGGCACAGGGCAGCGGCAGCGAGGTGTTCTACCTCACCCACCGTGGGGCCGAAGAACCCACCCTGCTGCTGGTGGAGGCAGACCACAGCGAACTGGTGAAAGACTAACCATCCACGGCGGCGGAGTTTGCCGCAAAGCTCCGCTTGCCTCCTTATTGCAAAAGCCCCCGGCACCTTCCGCAGGGTGCCGGGGGTCTCTTTGCGCCGCAGGGCAAAAAAAGGCCCCGGCCTGCCCGGTGGGGGCGAGGCCGGAGCCTTTGCTCATGCTTTGGTGGGTGCTGCCGGGCAAACTCAGGCGGCAGTGGAAGAAGCGACCTCGGAGGAAGCAGCCTCAGAAGATGCAGCCTCGCTGGAGACCTCAGAAGCAGCCTCAGAAGATGCAGCCTCGCTTGCAGCCTCGGAGGAAGCGCTGTTCTCCTCGGCCACGGCAGAGGTGGAAGCAGCCTCAGACTGAGCGGCAGCAGAAGCAGCCTCAGAGGTAGAAGCAGCAGTAGAAGAAGAGCTGCCGCAGGCAGTCATGCTGACAGCCAGGACCAGAGCAGCAACGGTAACACAAACATTCTTGAGTTTCATATCAAAAATCTCCTTACTTTTGAAAAAACAGTTTCGCGGAAGGCTGTACAGGTGAAACCTTTCCGCAAAAAGATATTCTAGTCCGTTTTCGAAAAAAATCAAGCCCTTTTTTGGCAAAGATTCTATTTGCCAGAGAGATTCTACATTTTTGTTATAACTTTTCTCCAAAAGTCAAGGATTTTTGACGTGCAAAAATGAAACACTCCGGGCTTTTCCGGGAGAGAAAAGCGTGGTATAATATCGCTAACGCGATATTCTAGTTTTATGCGCAGCGCCTCGCCGCTTGCTCCTGCGGAGCTGCGTGGCAACCGGCTTTGGATGCGCAATTATACCATTTCACTGCGTTCATGGTATAATATTGCTAAGCAGAAATGGATCCCGCAAATCATGCGGATGATATTGAGGTGGAACGATATGGACATCAAAAAAGTGGCAGTTCTGGGAGCCGGTGCGGTCGGCTCCTACGTGATCTGGGGGCTTTCGGCCCGCAGGGACATCGAGCTTGGCGTGGTGGCCGAGGGTCCGCGCGGCGAGCGCCTGAAGAAGGATGGCTGTGCCATCAACGGCAAAATCTACCGTCCGGCGGTCTGGACGCCGCAGGAGGCGCATGACGCCGACCTTCTCATCGTCTGCCTGAAATACGGCGCACTGCCCGGCGCACTGGACAGCATCAAAGCCGTCACCGGTCCCCATACCACCATCATGAGCCTGATGAACGGCGTGGACAGCGAGGACATCATTGCCTCTGCCGTGGGTGGGGAGCATCTGCTTTACTCCCTCATCAAAGTGGCGTCCCACAAGGAGGCGGACGGCTTCCATTTTGACCCGGCGACCACCGTTGGCATCATCTTCGGTGAGAAGGAGCCGCCCTGCGACAGCCCCCGCGTCAAGGCCGTGGAGGCCCTGTTCAGCGGCACAGAGCTGCACTTCCGGGCCACCGACTGCATCCGGGAAGAGATGTGGAGCAAGTTCCGCCTCAACGTCTGCAACAACCTGCCCCAGGCCATCCTCGGCGCAGGCGTAGGCTGCTACCGTGACAGCGTCCATATGAAGGCCATCAGCGACGGCCTCCGCCGTGAGCTGGAAGCCATTGCCGCAGCCAAAGGCATCGATCTGCAGAAGGTGGATGCCGTGTCCGGCAAGGGCTGTGCCGTCAAGCCCTCGGCCCGCTACTCGACGCTGCAAGACCTCGACGCCGGACGCCATACCGAGATCGATATGTTCTCGGGTGCGCTCATCCGGATGGGCAAAGAGCTGGGCATCCCGACGCCCTACAATGAGTTTGCTTATCACATGATAAAAGCGCTGGAAGAGAAGAACGACGGTAAGTTTGATTATACAGGCCCGAATCAGGAAATGACATGGGCAAAGTGACAGGAGAAATGCAGATGAATATTACGGTCTATCTGGGGGCCAATGAGGGCAGCGACCCGGCCCTGAAACAGGCGGTGGAGGAACTGGGCCGCTGGATCGGCGAGAGCGGGAACGCGCTGGTCTACGGCGGCTCCCGCAGCGGCCTGATGGGGCGTCTGGCCCACAGCGTTCTGACGGCGGGCGGCGAAGTGACCGGCGTCGAGCCCCAGTTCTTCATCGACTCCGAGGTGCAGTATGACGGCCTGACCAGGCTCATCGTCACGCAGGACATGACCGAGCGCAAGACCAGGATGATAGAGCTGGGCGACGCCTTTATCGCGTTCCCCGGCGGCACCGGCACGCTGGAAGAGATCGCCGAGGTGATGTCCAAGGTCTCGCTGGGGCATCTGGACGCGCCCTGCATCCTCTATGACCTCGACGGCTACTACGCCGGGCTGAAAGCTCTGCTGGCCCACATGGTCGAGATGGGGCTGTCCAGCCCCGAGCGGCAGAGCGGCATTTATTTTGTAAAGAATCTGGACGAGATAAAGAGCATCCTGAAACGGGCATAAGAAAAGCGCTGGAAGCGGTGTAAAGGCTTCCAGCGCTTTTTGTTGTCTGCTTACATGGAGATGACGCCCAGCGCGTTTGCCACCGAGCTGATGAGGATGATGGCCGCGAAGATGGGGCAGAGGTACTTTATCATAAAGTTGAAGATGCGCTTGCGGCGGAAGGGCTTGCCTTCCAGCGTGACCTCTTCCTCGATTTTTTCCACACCGATGACCCGGGACACCAGCAGGCAGGTGGTGATGGCTGCAATGGGCATCATGACGGAGTTGGTGAGGAAATCGAAGAAGTCGAGGAACTGCATCCCGAAGACCGTGAACCGGGCCAGAGGGCCGTAGCCCAGAGCTGACAGACTGCCCAGCACCAGCATGATGATGCCGATGAGGACGGTGGCCTGCTTACGCTCCCAGCCCAGCTCGTCCTCGAAGGTGGAGACGGCGCTTTCCGTCAGGGCGATGGAGCTGGTGACGGCGGCAAAGAGCACCAGCGTGAAGAAGAGGATGCCCACCACGGTGCCGAGGCCCATGCTCTCAAAGACCTTCGGGATGGTGATGAACATGAGGGCCGGGCCGGCCTGCAGGGTGTCCGGGTCGCCGCCCGAGAAGGAGAAGACCGCCGGAATGATCATCAGGCCCGCCATGATGGCAATGGCCGTGTCGAAGATCTCCACGTTCTCGGTGGACTCCTCGATGGAGACATCCTTCTTCATGTAGGAGCCGAAGGTGACGAGGATGCCCATTGCGATGGAGAGGGAGTAGAACATCTGCCCCATGGCGGTCACGACGGTCATCCAGGAGAAGTTGGAGAGATTCGGCACGAGGAAATACTTCACGCCCTCCAGCGCACCCGGGCGGGTGACGGAGTAGCCCGCGATGATGACGGACAGCACCACGAGAATGGGCATCATCACCTTGGAGACCCGCTCCACGCCGTTGCGCACGCCTGCAAAGATGATGGCAAGGGTGAAGATGGTAAAGATGACAAAGCATATCTCCGCCGAAGCGCCGCTGGAAATGAAGGCCGAGAAGTAGCCGTCTGTGGCCAGCTCACTGCCGTGGCCGCTGACGTAGTCGGCCAGATACCGGATGACCCAGCCGCCGATGACCGAGTAATAAGGCACGATAAGGATGGGGATGATGGCGTTTATCCAGCCGCCGAAGGAGCGCCCGCCCTTGCGGACGGCGGCGAATGCGCCCACCGGGCTTTTCCTGGTCATCCGGCCCAGCGCCGTCTCGGCCACGATCATGGTGTAGCCGAAGGTGAAGGCGAGGATGATGTAGATGAGCAGGAAAATGCCGCCGCCGTACTTTGCTGCGAGGTAGGGGAAACGCCAGATATTGCCGAGGCCTACCGAAGCGCCTGCCGCCGAGAGGACAAAGCCGATCTTGCCCGAAAAGGCGCTTCGCTTGTGCTGATTTTTGTTCATTAGATTCTCCTCTTTTCACAAATTTGAATAAGTCCAGTGTAACACTGCCGCAAGTGGGATTCAACAGATTTTCCGATAAAAACCGCGAAATGCATCGAAAGAATCGAACGGCAGCATTAAAAAATAAGCACAGAGGCCCAGAGACCTCTGCGCTTGAAGATGCAGATTCAGTCCACTACCGGCACATCCAGCCCGAATTCCAGCGGGCGGAAACGGGGGCAGACGTTCTCCGTGATGCAGATGACCGACGCGGCCAGGCGGCTGCCGATCTCACAGGACTGGGCCAGATTCTTGCCGTAGGTCAGGCCGATGACCGTGCCGGCAAAGAAGGCGTCGCCTGCGCCGGTGGTGTCGATGACGTCCACCTTCTTGGCGGGTACGACGCCGCACTCGCCGGTGTGCTTGGCGTACACGGCACCCTGACCGCCCATGGTCACCACCATGCTGGTCATGTTGGCGCTGTGGACGTTCCGGGCCAGTACCTGAGCCATCTGGCTGGGGGCGAGATGCTCGTAGTCGTCCGAGAAGAGCAGACCGGCCTCCTGCTGGTTGCAGACGAAGCAGTCGATCTGCTGCAGATAGTCGCGGCGCTCCATGGCGATGCTCATGTTGGAGACTGCGGCAAAGACCTTCTTGTTGTATTTTTTGGCGTAGCGGAGCACCTGCTTGACCGTGTCTTTCTCGAGGTCCAGCTCGATGGCGATGGCGTCGCAGTCCTTGAAGATCTCGTCGCCCTTCTCCTCCAGCAGGGTGGTCAGCGGGGTGGTGTCAGGGCGCTTGGAGATGGCGGCGTGGACGTCGCCGTCGTTGTCAAAGATGGCCAGCCAGGTACCCATGCCATCGGGGACCTTCTGGATGTACCTGGTGTTGACCTTGTGGTTGTCCAGCTTATCGATGACGTCCTGGCCCATGCCGGTGTCGTCCACCAGACCCACGAAGGTGGGGCGCAGCTCCACATTGGCGATGTCCTCCGCCACGTTCCGGCTCACACCGCCATGCACCTGTTCAATGCGGCCGGCGTTCCGTCCGCCGGGGATGTAGGTGGAGAGGGGATAGCCCTTGATGTCCACGAAAACTGCGCCGATGACTACGATTCCCATATTTGAAATTCCTTTCCTGAATAAGAACTCTCTTTGACTTCTATCCTATTTACGCTTCTTCTGCCTTTTGCGCCCGAATATCGTCGCCCATAAAGAGGAAGGGGACAAAAGAGGAGAGGCGGCTGGAGATTTTTTCGGTGTAGAGCTTTTCCAGCAGAGCGCCGTCGGTGATGTTGGTGGTGACGATGGTGGGCAGCTTCGCGCCCAGACGGTTGTTCAGCAGGCTGTAAAGGGTGCTGATGAGGAAGCTGGAGTTGAACTCGGAACCCAGGTCGTCGAGGATGAGCAGGTCGGCCCCGGCGGCGGTGCGCAGGAGCATCTCTTCCTCCCCGGCGGGGTCGGAGCCGAAGTGCAGGGCCTCGAGCTTCGAGAAGAAGTCGGGGCTGGACACATAGATGACGTCGAAGCCCTTTTCCAGCACCTCTCCGGCGATGGCCAGAGCGGCATGGGTCTTGCCCAGACCGGCGTTGCCGAGGAGCATCAGGCTCTCGCTAGTGGTATCGAATTCGTCGGCGTAGCCGCGCAGGTCGTCCAGAAGGGTGGACATATAACTCCGTACCGGCTCGCCGAGGGAGGCGTCCATCCGGGCGGGGTAGTAGCGCAGCTCCATGGTATCGAAGCTGGAAATGGAGAGGCTGGACAGAGCCTCGATCTCCGACCGGCGGAGCTGCTGCATCACCTTGTGGACACAGCTGCAGGTGCGTCCGTCCACAATGCCGGTGTCTTCGCAGAGCCTGCAGGTGAAGTGCGGCTCCAGCGCGTCGGCGGGACGGCCGCTGGAGGCCAGCAGGTCGGCCAGCTTTTTGCGGGCATCGGTGAGGGCCGCAGCGGCATCGGTGCGGTCCTTGCCCGCCGCACCGGCCAGTGCGCAGCGGATGCCCCGCACCCGCACCTCTTCTTCGGCGTGGCGCAGCCCGGGGACAGCGGCCTCGGCCTCAGCGCGGGCGTCCTCCGCCTTGGCCCGTGCGGTCTGACGACGGCGGGCGACGGTGCGCAGGGCTTCCTGATACAGTTCGTTTTTGGTACGCATAGTGTCTCCTTATGCCGGGGGTCACTCGGACTTTTTCTTGAGGGTGCGGCGGCGGGCAGCGTTCTTGAGGAAGTCGTTGCCGCTGGGGGTCTCGCGGTCCACCCGGATGTTCCGGCTGGCGCCGGCAGCGGCCACCGGAGTGCGCACATCGTGGATATTGCGCAGCCCCTTGGCGTTCCAGGTCTTGAGGATGCTGTTCCAGTACCACAGGTCGCGCTTCGGCCCGGCCTGCACAGCGGCCTCCTGCACCATGGCGTCATCGTAGCCGTAGACCTCATACCACCGGGCGATGGCTTTCCGCCCGCCGAGGGTGAGCTCGCTGTCCGGGATGCCCAGCAGGGAGGCAACATACTGCTCCCGGGTCTGGCGGAGGGCCAGCAGCTTGAGGTGGGCGTCGGCCTGTTCGCCGGTCTCCACGCCCTCGGCCCGCCAGACTTTCAGCTCGTGGAGGACGGCGGCCATCGTCCGCTTGCCCCGGCTGGCCACATAGGCCACGCAGAGCATGACGGTCTCGGGGGCAAAGCCCTCCTGTACGTAGAGGTTGACCAGCTTTTCCATCTCGCTGTGAGTCAGCGGGCGGGCAAAGCCGGTCTGAGCGCAGTCGATGAGGCTCGAGATCATGGGGTCGGTGCGGCTTGCGGCGGCGATCTCCGCCCAGGTCATGGGGGCAGGAGCAGAGGGCTCTGCTCCCGGCGCGGCGTTCTCGTCGTAGCGCTCGAGAAGCCCCGCACCGGCCCAGAAGGAGAGGGCGCTTTCGGCTGAGATGCGGCTGCGCAGTTTAAGGTCGGCACAAATTTTTTCGGGGTCGGTGACGCCGGTGGCCAGCACATACAGCGCTACCCGGACGTTGTATTCCTCGGCGATGCCCAGCTTGGAAAAGATGAGTTGCGGCACCGGGATGGTGTCGCCCTTGAGCTCTTTGAGACGGTATATCATTTGCTTTCCCCGCTTTCTGCGTCCTCGTCCTTCGGCGGCGGTGACCAGGGCTCACAGTCCAGGATGGAAGGCCGCTGCTTCCAGAGCGCCAGGTCAGCGCTGTAGGCAGAGGACAGATACTCTGCCGCTGCGGCCCGGCCCTCGTCCGTCAGCGGAAAGACCATCTGCCGGCGCAGGGCGGGGTCTGTGCGGTCCAGCGCCCAGGGGTCGGGCCAGATGTCCACCGTGAGGATGGCTTCCTCTTTCTGTGCGCCCTCGCCGCCGTCCGGGTCCGGCACGCTGCGCTTGCCGGGCGAGAGCAGATAGCGCATCCCGTCCTCGCTGCCGCTGTATTGATTCTTGCACTTGAAATAGTGCAGAAGGGGTACAAAAATCATGACGTCCCTCTCAGTTTTAGACTTGCTGAAATGATAAAAGCGCCAATTCTTGACGAATCAGCGCTCTTTTTGTGGAGCAGGATACGGGACTCGAACCCGCCGCCTACTGCTTGGGAAGCAGTCGCTCTACCGGATGAGCTAACCCTGCGTTTACTTATTTATTGTAGCAAAGGACACGGGTTTTGTCAACCGCTTTTTGGCTCGATTTTGGTCGGAACCAGAAACTCCTCTGTCGGCAGAGTAGAAGATCAAATTTTACTTTATAACAATTCAACTTTTTAATGCAGCAGCAACAGCGTTGAAGTGCCTATCGCAAAGATGCCGTTTCGATAGGCACTATTTTTGAAAATTGCGATAAACAAAAAAGACCACCGTTCTGCCCGCAGGAAATAAGGGCGGAACGGTGGTCTTTTGAACAGACTGTGAATTACAGCTCAGCCAGAGCGCGCTTGAGGTTCTGTGCGATCTGGTCAGGGCAGCTGGTGGGGCGGGGGCCGCAGGTGGTGCCTTCCATCCGGGCGATGGCGTCCTCAGCCTTCATGCCCTTGAGCAGGCGGCTGATGCCCTTCAGGTTGCCGTTGCAGCCGCCGATGACCTCGATGGACTCGATGGTGTGGTCATCGTTCAGCACGATGTGGGTCTCCTTGGAGCAGGTACCCCTGTTGGGGTAGCTGAAAGACTTGCTCATATTCAAACTTCCTCTCTTTATATCCGACTGACAGGCGAGCGGACTCGCATAGCATTTTTATTATATACTTGTCAGACGAGGAAGTCAATGTGACCCGGTCACAGAGCGCCGCCCCGGCGCTTGCGGGCCAGTGCCTCGATGCGCGCGATCTGGTCGTCCTCGGTGACGCAGGCACCCACCGGGTGGGGCTTGCCGTGGTTCGCGCCGTGGAAGTCGCTGCCGCCGGTGACGATGAGGTCATGCTTCTTGCAGAGCTCAGCGCACTCGGCCCTGTCCTCGGGGCTGTTGCGGGGGTGATGCACCTCGATGCCGTCGATGGCCCCTTCGGCCACCAGTTCCCGCAGCAGGGGCATACTCTTGTACACCGTCGGGTGGGCGAACACCACCACGGCTCCGGCGGCCTTTGCCGTGGCCAGCACCTCCCGCACCGGAGGGTAAGTGGGGGAGTGGAGGCACTTGCCCCGCGGCTCCCAGCCGAACAGTTCGTGATAAAGCCCGGTGTAGATGCCGTCGCACAGGCCCAGCTGCTGCAGCGCCTGCATGATGCCGCTCTTGAAGAGGACGCCGCTGTCCTGCGCGTATTCCAGCGCCTGCTCGGTGCGGAACTGGGGGTACAGCGCCTCGATCTCCCGGCAGCTCTGCAGAGCGCACTCGTTGCGGCGCTGGCGCATGATGTCGCAGTGTTGGCGCAGGGCGGGGCAGTCGAGGTCGGGCCAGAAGGTCAGCAGATGGACGCGGTGGCTGCGCTCGAAGTCGTAGCCGGTGAGCTCGGCGGCGGGGATAAGCCGCACGCCGTCCTGCACCGGGTGGTCGTAGGCGTACTGGGCGCTGAGGGTGGTGTCGTGGTCCGAGAGGGCCAGAGCGCTCAGCCCCAGCCGCGCTGCCATCAGGGGCAGGCGGTGGATGGGGACAGAGCCGTCAGAACAGGTAGAATGCGTATGAAGGTCGCCAGCCATAAGTTACTTTCCCTCGATTTTTACAGATTTCTGCGCCTAGTGTACCACAAAAATCATCGGGGAACAAGGGAGCCTTACACGGCCTTGCCGCCCACCGTGAGGGTGGAAGAACGGATGTGGTGGATGAGAACGACCTCGGTATCCTCGCCGCCTATGGCCAGCAGCTCGTCCACCGAGAGGGTGGTGGAGCAGAGGACGGTCCGGAAGGTGATGGTGTCGATGCCCTCAGCCCGCAGCTGACGCAGCGTGGACAGCGAAGCGTGGAGAGAGGCCGTGAACCGCCCGGCGCGGATAGAGAGGACATTGTTGCCCCGGATGCTCGTGTAGGAGATGCGCTGGCCGTCCTTGTCGGTGACAGTCAGGCCGGGGAGGGGAGAGGCGGGTGCGGACGGGGTGGCAGAGCCGCCGTCAGCGGACGGGGTGGAAGAGCCGCTGTCAGAAGAGGAAGAAGACTCCTCGGGGATAACCGGTCCTTCCGGCTCCACAGGGCGGGGGCTAGAGACCTGATCGATGACCTTGCCGTCGGCATCCTTCGTGATGATGTTCGCGCCGGGGTCCAGCTTCTCCTTAAAGGTATTGGGGTCGAGCTCAATGCCGTTCTGAGAGAGGGCCTTACCATTGGGACTACCGGCCTTGGCGGTCAGCTCGAGGCTGCCCGACAGCTCGATGTCGCTGCTGGAGATACCGCTGCCGCCGCGGTAGCTGCCGCTGCCGCCGTTGGCAGTGACCGTACCGCCGGAGATGGTAAGGCTGCTGCTGGTGGTGATGCCGTCGCGGCCGTAGCTGCCGCTGCTGCTGCCGGCGGTGGCGGTGACTGTGCCGCCGGAAATGGAGAGGCTGCCGCTGCTGGAGATGCCGTTGCCGCCGTTGCTGTAATCGCCGCTGCCGCTTTTGCCGCCAGTGGCAGTGACCGTACCGCCGGAGATGGTGACGCCGCCGCTGCTGCTGGAGATGCCGATGCCGCCGTCGCTGTAACTGCCGCTGCAGCCGTCGCCGCCAGTGGCGGTGACCGTACCGCCGGAGACGGTGAGGCTGCCCTTGCCGGAGATGCCGTTGCCGCCGTGGCTGCCGCGGGCGCTGCCGCCGTTACCGCCAGTGGCGGTGACCGTACTGTCGGAGACGGTGAGGCTGCCGCTGCCGAAGATGAGGATGCCGCTGCCGCCGGCGCTGGCATCCTTGTCACTGGCGTCACCGCCAGTGGCGTTGACCGTACTGCCGCCGGAGATGGTGACGCCGCCGCTGCTGAAGGTGCGGATGCCGCTGCCGCCGTCTGCGCCGCTGCCGCCCTTGGCGTTGACCGTACCGCCTTTCATGGTGAGGCTGCCGCTGTGGATGCCGTCGCCGCTGTCGCTGCCGCTGCTGCCGCCAGTGGCGTTGACCGTACCGCCGGAGATGGTGACGCCGCCGCTGCTGAAGATGCCGCTGCGGCCGCTGCCACCTTTGGCCGTCAGGCTGTCATTTTCGCCGCCGGTGATGGTGAGGCTGCCGTTGCTGGAGATGCCGCTGCCGCCGTTACCACCGGTGAGAGAATTGTCGCCCTTCAGGGTCAGCGTCACGTCGCCGTTCGAAGTGAGAGCGGAACCGGAGTCGGAGCCGACATTGATGTTCACATCCTTGAGCGTGACCTCGACCTTATCGTTCTTATCGTTGGTCTCGATGGTCACGGTGTTGGAAGAAGCGATGTCCTTGTTCTGATTTGTGATGATGGTGTCGGTGTCGCCGTAGGTGGTCTCCCCCTTCTGGGTGACGTCGTTGCCGGTGTCGCCCGCTTTCACGGTGATGTTACCATCCTCGATGCACCATGTCTTCGCAAAGGCCGGGGCGGTAAGGGAGGTGAGCATTATGGCAGTCAGGATAAACGCTGCTGCCCGCTGAGAGGCCGGACGGGGTGAACCGCTATCCCCCGTATGGAGGGGCCGACCCAGAACACGCATGGCAAGTTTACGGTAAGACAGCATACAAAAACCTCCTTTGGATGTTGAAAAAATATGGACGTTCGATTGATACAATTATAGCACTTCTGGGGAAGTAAGCAAGCAAACCTGCGTGAAATGCTGCTTTTTGTGCGTGAATGACAAAAAACTATGAAAAACGCCGGCTTTTGCTTTTCTGCACAAGGCATGGTATACTGAAAAAGAAAAATCCGCCAACCCGGCGGGAAAAAGGAGAAACGGAAACATGAAAACGAAATTTGGCATCGTGGGCTGTGGTTTCCTCGGCAATATCGTGGCCGATGCGTGGAAGAAGGGCCTGCTGGAAGACTACGAGCTGGTGGGCGTCACCAGCCGCACCTTCGCCTCGGCAGAGAAGACGGCGGCAAGCGTGGGTTGTGCGGCCTGCGCGGACGTGGACGCTCTGTTGGCGCTGGAGCCGGAGTACATCGTGGAAGCCGCTTCGGTGGAAGCGGTGCGGGCCATGGCCGTTCCGGTGCTGCGCCGGGGCGTGAACCTCGTGGTGCTGTCCATCGGTGCATTCGCCGACCTCGCGTTTTATGAAGAGGTCAAGCAGGCGGCCCGGGAGGGCGGGGCCAAGGTGCATCTGGCCAGCGGCGCCATCGGCGGCTTCGACGTATTGCAGACCGTCACCCTTATGGCAGAAGCCCTGAAGCTGGACGAGAAGGCCGGCATCGAGACCCACACCGGTGCGAAGGGCTTCCGCAACACCCCCGTCTGGGCCGACCATCTGCTGACCGACACCGAGAAGACCACCGTCTTCACCGGCAGCGCCAAGGAAGCCATCGCAACCTTCCCGCGCCGGGTCAACGTCGCTGTGGCCACCTCGCTGGCCACCACCGGCCCCGACATCACCGGCGTGACCATGCACTCCGTACCCGGCTGGGTGGGCGACGACCACTGCATCACTGCCGAGATCGAGGGCGTGAAGGCCGTGGTGGACATCTGCTCGTCCACCAGCGCCATCGCCGGTTGGAGCGCCGTGGCGCTTCTGCGCAACCTCGCCTCGCCGGTCTGCTTCTATTAAAAAGGAGGGAGCCTCATGTTCAAGAAACTGGTAGCCATCGAGCCGGTCAGCCTCATCCCTACAGCAGAGGAAGCGCTGCATCAGTACGCCGAACAGGTCGAGCTTTACCGCGATATTCCCGCCGACGACGAAGAGATCGTCCGCCGCATCGGAGACGCCGACGCGGCGCTGTTGAGCTATACCTCCCGCATGGGCAAAAACGTCATCGAGCGCTGCCCGAACCTGCGCTACATCGGGATGTGCTGCAGCCTCTACTCGGAGGAAAGCGCCAATGTGGACATCGCCTTTGCCCGGGAAAAGGGCATCAAGGTGCTGGGCATCCGGGACTACGGCGACCGCGGCGTGGTGGAGTACGTCCTCCACGAGCTGACCGGTCTGCTCCACGGCTTCGGGATGCCGATGCTCCACGACGAGCCCGTGGAAATTTACGGCCTCAAGGTGGGTATCGTGGGTCTGGGCGTTTCGGGCCGGATGATCGCCGATGCACTGGCCTTCCTCGGCGCGGACATCTCCTACTACAGCCGCAGCCATAAGCCAGACGCCGAGGCCGCAGGCATGAAGTATAAGCCGTTGGACGCTCTGCTCCGGGAGAGCGAAGTGGTCTTCACCTGTCTGAACAAGAATGTCCTGCTCCTGGGCGAGCCGGAGTTTGAGGCGCTGGGGGAGGGAAAAGTTCTTTTCAATACCTCCATCGGCCCCGGCTTTGACTCCGCCGCGCTGGAAAAGTGGCTGGATAAGCCCGGCACCCACTTCTTCTGTGATACCTACGCCGCCGCAGGCCCCGTCAGCGAGGGCTTCTTCCGGCGGCCCAATGTCCACAGCCCGGGAGTCTCGGCAGGCCGCACCAGGCAGGCTTTCGTTCTGCTGAGCCAGAAGGTGCTGGCGAACATCGAGACGGCGCTGGGAGAATAAGCTGTAGTTTCTCTGATGTGTTACACGCCGGGAGCGACCACAGCAACCATTGTCCCAACTGCCTGTCCAGCCTTCATGTGGACGAAGAACCCGGCGACCGTGCCTCCGACTGCGGCGGCATCATGGAGCCGGTAGCCGTCTGGGTACGCAAAGGCGGCGAGTGGGCCATCATCCACCGCTGCAAGCGCTGCGGAAAGCTCAGTTCTAACCGGGTAGCGGCAGACGACAACCCCATGAAGCTCATGAGCATTGCCATGAAGCCCCTGTGCGCTCCGCCGTTCCCGCTGGACTACATCGAGGAAATGACCGCCTTGATGGGCGGCGATGGACGGATGCGGTAAGCCGCAGCCAAAAACGAAAAGGTCGCTGTGCCGGAGAAGGCATGAAAAAGTACAAAGATAGGGGAGAGTGCTTCGATGGACTATATCAGAGTTACCAAAGAAAACATCGACAGGGAACACATCTGTTGTGCCATGTCCGGCAAACAGAGCCTTGCCAAAAAAGAATGGCTCAAGCAGCGCTTTGAGGAGGGACTTGTTTTTTACCGCAGTGCAGAGCGGGGCAAATGCTTTATCGAGTACATCCCGGCAGAAAACGCATGGGTACCCATTGATGCAGCAGGCTGGCTTTATATCAACTGCCTGTGGGTCTCCGGTTCCTTGAAAGGTCACGGCTATTCCAGCGAGCTGCTGGAAGAATGCCTTCGAGATGCCAAGGCGCAGGGCAAAAACGGCGTTTGCATTCTGTGTGCAGAGGGACGCAAACGGGAATTTCTCGCTGACCCCAAGTTTTTGACCCATAAGGGCTTCAAGGTCTCAGACATCTCCGATTGCGGCATCAACCTCATGTATCTGCCCCTTGCAGAGAATGCCCGGCCGCCAAAATTCAAAGACTGTGCCAAGCATCCCAAGGTGGAGGAAAACGGCTTTGTCCTCTACTATACCGACCAGTGCCCCTACACCTATTATTGGGTGCCAAAGGTGCAGGAGGCTGCAAAGGAACATGGGATCCCGTTCAAAGCCGTTCACATCACTGAGAAAGAGACGGCCCAGAATGTGCCCGCACCTGTCACAACATACGCATTGTTCCGGGAGGGGAAGTTTGTGACCCAGAGCATCCAGTCGGACAAGAAATTCTTGAAATTGGCGGCAGAATAATTGAATCAGGCAAGACGCCAGACGCTCAGACGCAGTGCAGCCCATAGAGTAGGGGTGCGCTGCGTTTTTTGGAGGATTTTATATGGGAGAAATTGTTGTATATGTTCACGGAAAGGGCGGTTCGGCACAAGAGGCCGAGCATTATAAAGCCCTATTCCCTGACTGTGAAGTAATTGGTTTCGACTACCACGCACGATCTCCATGGGAAGCCACGGAGGAATTTTCCGGATTTTTTACGGCAGTGCGGAAACGCTGCGGGAAGCTCACACTGGTGGCAAATAGCATTGGTGCGTTTTTATCTTTGTCCTCGTTGAATGAGAAATTGGTGGATGCCAGCTATTTTATTTCTCCGGTAGTTGATATGGAGCAACTGATTTGCAACATGATGCAATGGGCTGACGTCTCCGAAGCAGAACTTGCAGAGAAACTGGAAATTCCCACAACATTTGGAGAAACGCTGTCATGGAAATATCTCTGCTATGTCCGAGAGCGTCCGGTTTCATGGAAAATCCCTACCCGCATTTTGTATGGGGAAAAGGATGCTCTGACCTCCATGGAAACCATAAAAGCCTTTGCAGAAAAGAACAACGCAGAGCTGACCGTTATGCCGGGCGGAGAGCACTGGTTTCATACAAAAGAGCAGATGCAATTTTTAGATAACTGGATAAAGAATAGGAGACCCTGCAAAGAAACAGAAAATAAGGACGGCCTCGCTTCTCCTGCTGATGGTTCTGGGAACCGGGCTGGTAGCTTACCCTGCCTGCGGCAGGGCCGTGCTGTTCGAATCCCTCTGGGTCCCAAAGCCAGCGTGTGACTTATGTGTACGCAAAAGAAAAGCAGCAGCGTTAAAATTACGCTGCTGCTAAAAGTGGACCTAGAGGGATTCGAACCCTTGACCTCTCGGATGCGAACCGAACGCTCTCCCAGCAATATCGCTTTTGTGCACACCTTATGCACCGTGAGAAAAGAAAAATCAACGTATATTCGTCTATATAAAATGTTCAGCCATCCAAACGACCTTTCTCGCTCGCAAGTATGGTCTCCAAGCCGCGGATTTTCGAGATGATGCAGTTTGGGGCGTAATATGGTTGACGGACAAGTGAGCTACAGGCCCTTGAGATGTAACTCACATGGGGTTCAGATGTATCGCATTTCAATTCGCGATAAAATACGATGTATCGTAAAAGTGCAACTTCTACTCGGAAAGAATGAAAGCTGCGCTTTTTACATTTGGCATCAAGTTATAGATTGACAATAGGACACATACACGATAAACTTTATATAGTATCATGTAAATCAGAAGGAGGCCAAACCATGAGCGTCAAGTATACTACCCCTGCCCAGCACAAGAGCAACCTCCGCAATGTGTATGGAACCTTTGCCATTGAGGGCATGACCATCAGCAAAGATACACGCAGCAACCTTGACCGCATTGGCAGCGGTCAGGCCAGCTATCAGCAGGTCGTGAATGAACTGCGCGCAAAGTACGCGAAGAAGGGCTGATTATGTTCACGAAGTATGATGTCTGCACCACAGTGCAGTCCATGTACTGCTACCCGGATACGGATGTTCTGATCAACAAGTTGAACATTCATGATAAAGCCGAACTCAAACAGGCCGAAGAAGAATTTACTGCAGTCAAGCAGATGGCTCTGTTGCAGGAGCCAATCAAGGGACGTTTTACCAAAACTCACCTATTTCGGATTCACCGCTTCCTTTTTGAAGATGTGTACCCCTTTGCAGGGCACATCCGCAAAGAACAAATCAGCAAGGGCGACACGATGTTCTACCCGCCAGACCTGATTGACCGAGAATTAGAGCGGGTGTTCAAAACCATTCACTCCCAGAAGCTGCTTGCCGAACAAGATGAAGAAAAGCAGATTCAAAATCTGTCGCAAACGATGGCAGAACTGAACATCATTCATCCCTTCCGCGAGGGAAATGGCCGCAGCACCCGTGAATTGATTCGCTGCATGGCATTAGAATATGGACTGCACATCAACTGGGGCAATACTGACCGTGAAACTTTGATCAACGCCGCAATCGCCGCCGTAGATGATGATATGGCATTCTGCGATGTCCTTAAGCAGTGCATCGAAAAGAAAGACAGTCAAAGCTAACACTTCTACATCATAAATGCAAATATCCAGTGAATTTGTTTTATCCTAACAGGTTCGTCTATCAAGTGAAAGGAGAACCTCCTGTTCATAGTTGGGAGGTTCTCCTTTTTTGTGAAATAGCAGATTTTCTTATTTAAACTTCAGATAGGGATGCTTACATAAATTCCGTATAATTTCACTTGATTAAGTTGTTCTTTGGGACGTAGATCTATGGCATCGGGTAGCACAAGATTATTACTAAAAAAAAAAAAAAAAAATATATATATTCTTGTGCTTTTTTGCTGGACTGAATACTATACGTCACATCAAGATAACTACTACGATACGGTTTATACAATTCAGCGACTAATGGACAAATATTATACGTGACAATCCATTTACGGTGACACTGTTTTACCAACTCGCTAAGTGTTCTATGGTCCGCCTCACAAAAAGCATTTTTATAAAGTTGTGCACCTTTATTTACATACGGAGGATCAAGATTGATAAAAGCCTTATAAAATCTACGAAGCTGTTGAGACTCAAGCAATTCTTTTGCATCCAGATTAAGCAAAACGATGTCCTCTGTCGATTAAAACGTGCATCTAACTTATATTTTCCAATTTGTTGCGTTGTAAAAATAATCTGAATTTTGTAAGCTTCTGCATACTCTCTAAATATTTTCAACAAACGATTTTGTAAAGAGGGATGCAGTGTTGCATCAAATTCGTCAATTAACAGAATACTTTCAACGTCATTATGACTTGCAATATTTTCAAAGTAATATCTAAGAGATACTAATGCACAAATAATAATAAACAGATTGTCTTCCCCGGCAGAAATTGTATTAGAATCAATACCTTCTTTGTCGCTTTCAAAATCTGCACGAGTTTTTATGTCGCCCATTTTCTGTGAGCTCACAGCGGATATGTTAATGCCAGACAAATTACTATAAAGTTTTGTAATCAACTGTTGATACTCACTTGGTAAATTTTTCTTTATCTTTTGCACTGCTGCATCATTCAAATATTCGCCAAATGGGTATAAACGAACTAGTCCTAAATAACGGGGCAGAAAGGCAATTTTTCAGTTGTTCCAGGGCGATACCATGGCTTAACAACATAACGGTTATTCAATTTGGAGTTGTGTTTTCTAAATTCAATTGGTGTGTGTCCATAATAGTCCACCGTGAAAATGGTACCTTTAACTCCATTTGCGGGATCATTATGTGTTTTATCACCTTTTGTTAATGATTCAATTTTAGGATTAACCAAGCTATTAACTTGCTTTATAACTTCCAAGCAAGATTTATCTTGTGTCCAATCACATTTTTGAGTGACCGCTTGAAACGAGTTGCTCACCATATGCAACAAGGATGTTTTACAAGTGCCATTTGTTCCCGATAAAACATTGATTTTCTTTGAGAATGAAAATTCTAAATTTTGCAGTTTCCGATATCGCACCACATTTATTTTCCGAATCAAGTGTGACACCTGCCTTATTTATACAACATTTTATAATAATGTTTATCACACTGTCGTCCTGAAATCAATAAATATTAAGAAGGAATGTCTATGGATAAAGACTTTATGCTGATCTACCACGACAAAAAGATACGTCCAACGTGGACGGAGTTGCTGAAAACACCGCGCTACCAACCGGCAGCATATAGCATGTAGCATGACGCAATCGTACGAGAGTTCTTTCGGATGCTGAACGATGAGCAGAAACGCGTGTATATCATTTACACTGTCCGGCAAGTACAGGAATCTCTCTGCTGCGCCAGGTCAAAAGGAGCTCTTGCAAAAGTTCTTTATCGTTCACTCAAGCGACTTAAGAGAACAGCCTCATATTTTATGGAAAGATCATCCGTAAAATATAAGGCTACTACGCTATTCGTGATTTTATAAACTGACAGAAATTGTATGGCAATCTCGTATCCAAGCAACATGGCACGATCAATAGGTGTCGTCTGCAGAAATAATCAAGTAATAATCCTCTGCAAGCTTATCCAAGGCGTGTTGCGACATAATCCCCATTGGAATCTTTGAAAAATCGGAAATGTAAGAATTGACAATATTGAGAGAGAGAATTTTTTTCAAAAAGTCCTTCGTGAAGTTGCTACATTCGTTTTCTGTATAGAGGCGGTTAAGTAGATAAAGGAAGATATAGCTAAACCCGGGGGCGTTCTGACTGAAATATGCATCATGGCGACATACATTATAGACACGGCACAAAAGCGGGGAGGAAAAAGGTTCATCAGAAACAGGTATACGCAACGAGGCCGCCGACAAGATATTAATAAGTAGCGATATATAATACCTGCCATACCGTTTGGATTTGATGTTGGCCTTGCGGTATTCACGGAGTGTGTAGTCCAAATAAGCAGAAAGCTGATTTTCATCAGGATTGATTTGCAAATCATAAAATGGAGTTAATTCGGAAAGCTTATTGATATTGGACACATAAAAGTTGTGAATCCAAAAGCAGTTTACTTTGGGGAATTTGTTTTGTGCCGGATTACGCATATTAATGAGGGCGGGGTCAATTAAGATTCCAATTCCTTTGAGACTACTTTGAGCCACATACACACGACTGATTGCTGCACCGGAAAAATTCTGGCAATGCAACGCGCCTTTATTTAAAACGGAAGCCCCAAGCGTGCCAGATGTTACGGCTGCAGTCAAAAAACGCTGTTGCATAAGCAGTTCGGAACGCAGGATATCTAGAGTAGAAATAATTTGTGTAAGAGATTTGGATTCAAGGTAAGCGCAATCGCTAAAAGCGTAAGCCTCACAGCCATCAGCAAGACTGCGTTCCAAACATTCTGAAAAAACCTTGATGCTGTCGCGGTACGCATCGGCATCATGTGTGGACAGATCTTTCGTTCCAAGCAAATCCAGATAGGCGATGTAACCCATAAAATCACCCCTAAATAGTATGATGACTGCTTCGCACCAAACCCAATGCTCGAATTAGCACTTAGGACGAATAATTTTGAAAAAAGCAAGATAGGGGTAATAACGTGCTACCTTATTATATGCTGCAAGTGGAACAATTTTTACCGTGCCATTCTTCCACTTGTCACGTCCGAAAAGAGTTAGAATCCGTTCGGTTTCCAGATTTCGCTTTGGGCAGCGTTGCATCATCAACATAATATAGGGACCCGGCATCGGATTCTTCGCATACTCTCGCTCAATTTTTCGGCGTGCAAGTTGCTTGTCTTTTGTAAAGTGATTCAGTTGTTCTTCCAAGGAAAGACTAACCAAGGAATCATCCAAAATATACGGTTTCAAAAAATCGACCCAAAGAGCCTCGTACTTCTGACAGTTAAAGCTGCCGGATTCGGAATCATGGCAGGAAAAAGCGAATGAATAATAGTTTGGATTACCATGGGCGGTCTGTTTCACACTCTCCGGAATGGGCAGATGGTGTTCATAAGCGTAGTCTAACTTTTCACCGGAGAGATTTCGACGAAAGGAAAGGTCATTAGTCGAGGAAGTAAAACCGCTCCAGGAATGATACATTGCGATGTCGGTCAAGACATCTACACAAAAATCTTCAATGGCTTCAATGCTGGCTGCAGCATAGATGGCGTTGACATTCGGCTTGTTATGTGCCGATGATGCATCAAGAGAAAAGTCTACTTCTACAATGTGCGAGAGTTCGGCTTTATTAAAAAATTCAGTGGTGATATTATAAGGAGCCTTGACATTGGTAGAAATAATAATGCGCAGATCCTCCGCTTGATCAATCTCGGTAGGATTGGGCGTCAGTTTGACACGAATCTGCGGAATAGAGGTAAAGCTGAACTGATTCAGTTCGTTGATGCGATTGTTCATTTTTTTCTTCAGGTTGTTGTGCAAAGACAAAACGATCTGGGTTTGCGTATTTACTTCACCGTTGGAGTTACGGATAATAATCGCAGTACGGTACAGGATATTATTGTTATGCAAAAGCAGAGGGTAAGTGGCGCTGGAGTTCTTTTTCATGGGAAATGCCTCCTACGTTTCGTGGATAAAGGGAGCGTGACTTCGATGCGATGGAACAAGTCGAATGGAGATGTATGGAATAATGTATGCAAAAAAGAAACGTAAAAACGATCAAACTCTTAAAACCGACTGTATTATAATACGAAACAGAACGAAACACAAGGAATCTACAGGAAAATCGGCACTCTTTCTAAAAAAGCCACAGTGAATCTATAAAGAATGCCGAAAATTCAAAAAAGTAAGGAGTCGGTGTGATTACTTGCTTTTTTGGTGGATAACACGCCACATTAGTTGTTATAGCAAAGCATGCATGACACACCATATTGAGAATGTTAGTATTATGTACATTAGTAGCCGGCATGTGGTATGTTTCTTTTGGGAGGAAATGGCCATAATATGCTGCAATAGAAAGAAAAAATCAACGTATATTCGTTCGCATAGATCGGCATTTATTGGAAACAAGAATAGCAGTCAAACTGCTGATTTATAAATCTTTATTATCTGAATAAGACGAACCACGACTTTGCGCGTGGCTCACGGAAAGCGGAGTGATATTATCGCAAAGAAAGCAGCCACAATCGCCATCGTAGCTATAGCATTTTTTGTGGCAGGAAAGCAGTACGCAGGTTTGTTTGGATGTAATAATGAAGTGGCTGATATGGTTGCAACAGGTTTTAAAATTTATGCTGTAACATTTCTTGCTATGGGATATAATGTAGTGAAGAGACCATCCCAATAATTGTGTAAACCTCCGAAGAGGTGCAAAATAGAAGCGTCAGAATGGAGGAAAAAGATATGTCCCGAAAGAATCGAAGCCCGTAGAGCAAAGATCCGTGAACTGCTGCAGATGGCAAACAACGACAGCATGGACGACATCCAGGACTTGTTCAAGGAAACTATTGCCGAATTCATGGAGAATGGTCTGGAGGCTGAACTGGATGAGGATCTTGGTTACAGCAAATACGACTATAAGAACAAGGCTACGGACAACAGCCGGAACGGCCACAGCAGCAAAAATCTGCGGACCAGTTTCGGCGATGTCGAGGTTTCTGTTCCCCGTGACCGGAAAGGCGAGTTTGAACCGCAGCTTCTGAAAAAGAACCAGACCAGCATCAGTCAGGATATCGAAGAGAAAATCCTGTCCATGTATGCGAAAGGCATGACGACCGGCGACATCGAGGAGCATATTCAGGATATTTATGGGCTGTCTGTGTCTGACACTACGGTAAGCCGGATCACGGATAAGATCCTGCCTGTGGCGGGCGAAGGAATGGCAGCAGCGGCCTCTGGAATCGATCTATGCCGTAGTTTTTCTGGATGCAATCCACTACCATGTCCGTAGTGAAGGGCAGATCGTAAAGAAAGCAGTGTACATTGCCATCGGCCTTGATCTGGACGGCCGCAAAGATGTTCTGGGCATGTGGGTCGGCGAGAATGAGAGCGCAAAGTTCTGGGCGACCGTACTGAATGGTCTGAGGAATCGGGGCGTAGAGGATATTTTTATCGCATGTACAGACAATTTGACTGGTTTCGATACAGCCATCCATGCAGTGTTCCCGGAAACGGAGATCCAGAACTGCATTATCCACCAGCTGCGAAATTCCAGCAAATACGTTTCTTACAAAAACCTGAAGGCTCTCATGTCCGATCTGAAAGCCGTGCACTATCAGAACAAGACGAACCACGACTTTGCACGCGGTTCTCCGAAAGCGGGGTGATGTTATCGCAAAGAAAGCTACGATTATTGCAGTCACCAATCAAAAAGGCGGTGTGGGGAAAAGCACTACCTGTGAAAATCTGAGCATCGGGCTGGCGATGGAGGGCAAAAAAGTTCTGCTGGTGGACACTGACCCACAGGGCAGCCTGACCATCAGCATGGGCTGGAAGCAGCCCGATGAACTGCCCACCACCCTTTCTACCCTGATGGCAAAAGCCATGAACGATCAGCCCATCCAGCCCGGTGAGGGCATTCTGCACCACGCAGAGGGCGTTGATTTGATTCCGGCGAACATCGAACTGGCAGGGCTGGAAGTGGCTCTGGTGAACAGCATGAACCGTGAAAAGATGCTGAAACAGGTGTTAGAGGGGGCAAAGCGGGAGTATGATTATATCCTGCTGGACTGTATGCCCTCGCTGGGGATGCTCACCATCAACGCACTGGCGGCGGCAGACGCTGCCCTGATTCCTGTGCAGGCGCAGTACCTGTCTGCAAAAGGCTTGGAACAGCTTTTGCAGACCGTGCAGAAGGTCCGGCGGCAGATCAACCCGAAGCTGAAAATCGAGGGTATCCTACTGACCATGACCGACAGCCGCACCAACTACGGAAAGCAGATCAGCAACCTGATTCGGCAGGCATACGGAAAACACCTGAAGGTGTTCGAGCAGACCATTCCCCGTTCCGTCCGTGCGGCAGAAACCAGTGCGGCAGGCAAAAGCATCTTTGCCTATGACCCCAAAGGCAAGGTGGCAGAAGCCTACAAATCTCTTGCAAAGGAGGTGCTGGCGGATGCCAATCGACAGCGGAAACTTAGCTCTGAAAGGGCTAGATGACCTGTTTTCCACCGAGGAAAACCGACAGGAGGAGCAACGGGAACAGGTACAGCAAATTCCCATCGACGAACTGCACCCCTTCACCAACCACCCCTTCAAGGTGTTGGACGATGAAGCCATGACCCGGACGGTAGAGAACATCGCACAGTACGGGGTGCTGGCTCCGCTGATCGCCCGCCCCAGACCAGAGGGTGGCTACGAGATCATCTCCGGGCATCGCCGTCAGTATGCGGCTAAACTTGCCGGGCTGGATACCCTGCCGGTCATTGTGCGGCAGATGTCGGACGATGCTGCTGTGATATTGATGGTGGACAGCAATCTCCAACGTGAACACATCCTGCCAAGTGAAAGGGCTTTCGCCTACAAAATGAAGCTGGAAGCTCTAAAAATCAAGGTGCTAGGTCAGATTTAACTTCGCCGCAAGTTGCGGCGAAGTTCCGCAACGATGATGCGGTCGCAAAAGGCCAAGGCATAAGTGGCGATACTGTTCGACGCTATATCCGCCTGACAAACCTCGTTCCCGAACTGCTGGACATGGTGGACGAAAAGAAAATTGCCTTCAATCCCGCTGTGGAGCTGTCCTATCTGGACGAAAGCCAACAGCGGGATTTTTAGAAGCCATGGATGGTACCCAAAATGCCCCATCTGTATCGCAGGCTCAGCAACTAAAGAAGATGGCGCAGTGTGGTGAGTTCACCTATGAAAAGGCGTTTGATATTTTGGGGCAGGAAAAGAAGAGTGAGCAGGACACCGTAACTATCAAAAACGACATCCTGCGAAAATACTTTCCACGCAGCTATACGCCTCGGCAAATGGAAGAAAAAATCATTCAGCTTTTGGATGCGTGGCAGAAAAAGCAGCAGCGCCACAACGAACGCTGATTCGTAACGCAAGACCCGATTGGGTCTTTTTTGTTTGCAAAAATTTGGAGGTGACGCCTATGAACAATACGATTCCTTTTCACTCCGCAACTCACGCTCCGGAGATCACGGTGGACGTGAACATCCTGTCAATGCTGAAACAGGCGGCGGGCGATAGACAAATCCTCGCAAAACAGCTCAATATTTCGCCCCATCAGCTCTCGTATGTGACCCACTCCGGCGAGGGCGAAGGTCTGCTTTTCTTCGGCAATGTTATTCTCCCGTTCGTGGACAGATTCCCCACCGATTTGGAACTGTATCGCATCATGACCACGAAGCTGGGTGAGGTTTCGGAGGGCAAAAAGGAATGAGCAATCCGAAGCTGAACTTCAAAGAGGAAACGTCAGCCCAAAAGACACGCTCTCCCCCGAAGAAAGCGAGGGTCGAGCAGTCCACGCCCAAAAAGAAGAAGCTGAAACTCGATGCGGACAAGGCCGCAGAAAAAAACCAGCATTTGCGATTTGGCAAGGCAGAACTGACCCCGGACGAACTGAGCCGTTTGAGCAAAGCGCAAAAGCGCGAGATGTACGCTGCCAATGCCGCCCGGACTGCGGTGCATCGGGAAATCGACCAGTATGAGGAAGATAATGTCGGTGTGCAGGCGTTGAGCGAGGGTGAAAAGGCCGCTGGAAATGTCCGCGATATTTCCAAGAGCCGCTATGCCCGGAAGCTCAAGAAGAAAGCCAAGATGCAGGGCAAGAAAGGCTCCAAAGCCGCTAAATCTTCTGCATCGGAGCCGACTGCGGTACAAGATGCAGGCGCATCCGGCACCGGAGAGGGAGGCTCCAACTGGCTTTCACGCTGGAAACAGCGGCAAGAAATCCACAAAAGCTACTATGCCGCCGCCCGTTCGGGCACGGCGGCGCAGACCGCAGGCGGCAAAGCGGCATCCAACGGTGCATCTGCCGCCCGGTCCAGCATGGAACAGGCGGTAGAAAAGGGCAAAACTGCCGTCAGCACTGCCGTGAAAGGGCTGGCGAATGCCGCAAAGAGTAACGCGCACGTTCTTGTGATCGTGGGCGTTTTTGTTTTGCTCATCCTGATGGTGATGTCTGGTTTTTCCTCCTGCGGCATCCTCTTTTCGGGCAGTACCCAAGTATCCGGGCAGACGATTTATTCTGCCGAGGACAGGGACATTCGCGGTGCAGAACAGGATTACAAGAAGCTAGAAAAGGAACTGGACAAAAAAATCAAGCGCACTCCGCAAGACCATCCGGGCTACAACGAGTATCAGTACCATCTTGACCCCATCGAACATGACCCGTGGCAGCTCACTTCCTTCTTGACTACCCTGTATGACGATTACACCCGGTCGGAAGTGCAGGGTAAGTTGCAGGAGATTTTCAAAAAGCAGTACAAGCTGACAACGTGGGTCGAGGTGCAGATTCGGTACAAGACCGTATGGATCATTAGTCCTGCGGGCATCCCAGTTCCTACGCAGGTGCCGTATGAGTACAAGATTTTCCACACCAAACTGGAAAACCGTGGTCTGGAAGTTGTTATCCGGGAAGAGCTGACCGAAGATCAGTGGAAACGGTACGAGATTTTTCAGGACACACTGGGCGGTCGGCCTTACCTGTTCAACGGTGGTCTGCCGCCCGGTGGCTCGGATGGCTCCGGCGCACCCGGCATCGACTACACGGTTCCTGCGGAAGCTCTAACTGACACGGAGTTTGCCGATATCTATGAGGAAGCCAAAAAATATGTTGGCACTCCCTATGTTTGGGGTGGCTCCACCCCGGAAACAGGCTTCGACTGCTCCGGCTATGTCTGCTGGGTCTACAATCAAGCTGGTTATGATGTTGGGCGCACCACCGCTAACGGATTATGGCAGAAGAGCCAGCATATTTCCGAAGCCGAAGCAAAGCCCGGTGACTTAGTTTTCTTCAAAGGAACGTATGATACGCCGGGGATGAGCCACGTTGGAATATATCTCGGTAACGGAAAAATGGTCAGTGCTGGCGACCCCATCAAATATGCTGACATCCACTCGTCCTACTGGCAACAGTATCTTGCCGGATTCGGACGGCTTTCAAAATGATTGGAGGGTTCTATTATGAGCGAAAAACTGGAAAAACTGCGAGCGATGCTCGAAAAAGAGAAAGAGCGGCGCATCAAGCTGAACAACCGCATCGAAATTCTGGAACGGCGGATTCAGGAGGCCGAAGCCGCCGAGGTAAACGAAATGGTGCGTAGTGCAAAGGTCAGCCCGGAACAGCTTGCTGCTCTGCTGCGGCAGTCGGCCAACGCCACCCCGAACCCGGCTGCGCTGGCCGTGGTCGGTGCTGTATTTGCAAAGGAGGAAGATACCAATGATGAAGATTAAGAAATTCGGCGCACTGCTGGTATCGGCAGTGCTGTGCATCGGCATGGCCGCTCCTGCTTTCGCCTATGAGGGCGATACCACCCCGGTAGAAGAACCTGTTCTGCCGGAAGTCGTGGAGGAGGATACCGTCACTATCACGGATGAGGAATCCGGCGCACTGACCCCGGAGGGCAATCTGACGCTGGTGGACGATTATCACACAAACTATTCCGATGGTAGCGGCCAGCAGTTCATCACACTCGTCAGCAAGTCGGGTGCGACTTTTTATCTGGTCATTGACCGCAATGCCAAAGGCCAGCAGACCGTCCACTTCATGAATCTGGTGGATGAAGCAGACTTGCTGGCTTTAATGGAGGAAGAAGATGCAGAAGCCTACAATGCTGAAAAAGAAGCGGTGAAGCAGGCTGAACTGGACAAGCTGAAAGCCGAGGAAGAAGCCAAGAAAGCCGCAGAGGAAGCGGAAAAAGCGGCAGACGTTCCGAAAGAAAACAAAATGACAAAATATGCTGCGGCTTTTCTCGGTGTCGTGGCACTGATCGCGCTGGCGGCTGGCGGCGGTTTCTATTTCTTCATCCAGCAGAAGAACAAGAAACAGGCAGAAAAAGAAGCTATTGACCCGGACGCGGACTACACCGAGGATACGGGTGACTTTGAGATTCCCCCGGAGGATGATTCGGAAGATGAGGATACTTCCGAGGAACAGGATGTAACTCCTATCTGATTTTAGGGCGGCGGTTGCCGCCTACATACCATAATCTGAAATAGATTGGAGGGAACGCTTATCGCAATTTTGATCGTGACCGAAAAGCCGTCCGTTGCCATGTCTTACGCCAAGGTTTTGGGGGTGCAGGGGCGGCAGGATGGCTACCTTGAGGGCAGCGGCTATATCGTGAGTTGGTGTATCGGCCATCTGGTAGAACTGGCTCCGCCCAGCACCTACGATGAAAAGTACGTCAAATGGAATGTAGCCGATCTGCCTATCCTGCCTCAAAGGTGGCAGTACCTTGTGTCTGCCAGCACAAAAAAGCAGTTCGGAATCCTGAAAAAGCTCATGCACCGCGCCGATGTGGAGAGCATTATCTGCGCAACGGATGCAGGGTAGTGCGGTTAGGTGACTTAAGAGAAAGAAAAAGAGACCTCATCTCGTAAAAAAGCTAACGAGGTCGTCCGTTTCTGTATTGAAATACAGTGGACGGCCGCGTTAGCTTTTGGTGACCAAATAATGCCATGCCCCACAAGCAGGCAGATCAGCTGTTATCTTGGATTATTTGATGTTGCTATCAAGTTCTTGTGGTTCAAAACGCAATCTAAAACTCAATGGATTTTGCTATTTCTAACACTTGGCTTTCCGACACGGAATTCGATTCAAGTTCAACGGCAACAAAGCATTCTTTCTCGTTGTTATAAGAGAGGATGCCCCAGTTGTTCACAGACTCAGCGTTTGCACCATCCTGATAAACTACTGTTGTAAGTGCAGTCGTTCCATATTTGTTTGTTTTAACCACATCATACCTGCTGTCTGTATCAAATCTGTAGACCGACCCAAGCCGAAGTGCAGAATATACGACCTGCACGGAATCTTTATCTCCCTCGTATGGTTCATAATTGCTGTAACCAATTGCACCGATAAGTGTGTGATCACTATCATAAATGTCATACACGGTGTACAGCGGATTCAATCCAGCAAGCATGAGCGGCTCATGTTCGGTGTCTGACTTTTTTGTTTTCTCCTGAAATTTCCACCCCTGTGGAAGTGTAATGGAAATCGCGCAATTCGATTGTTCCGATTCTTGTGCAGAAAATTCAATTTTATGATTTGGAATTCTTTCACCTTCAAATGTCCATCCATCTAAAATTTTTGATGCCATTTCAGCATATTCTCCACCTGTAGATGCAGACTTCAAATATTTATAAAGCGCCTTCTTTTCTTCATCTGACCCAGTATAGGAAATTTCTGACCTAATTCCCGTTATGACAAGTTCTTCAAACTTCTCATCGGTCATCAGCTTACTATGCTTCAGTATCCGAAGCGTATCTTCTGGAAATTCAACAAGCCGCTTAGACAATACCGAAAAACAATCTTCGGTATATCCGCCATCTGAAATTTTAAGTTCTTCTAATATTTGACCCGTTTCCATATCCTCAAGTTCTGATAAAAAATCTTGTGGATTTGATACCGATATGGAAACAGAGGATTCGGTGGAGGATGACGGTAGCGAATTTGTTGCGCAGGCGGATAAACTGGCCAGCATGATTGTGAGAATCACTATTTGAAATCGTTTCATCAGACATAACCTCCATTTTGTGTACTCCAGCAGGAGCTTTTGTTTAGTCAACGTAGTTCACACTGTGTTTGTGACAGCTTTTTTGAAAAAAGTTCAAAATCTTGTCAGCTTTGGACGCTTCAACAAAAAAGTGCCCACACATTTGTAAATGACAACAAGCGCGTGGGCAAAAATTCAGCCAGTGTGGAAGAATCATTTTTCTCACTAAATGACCCCAAATAATGTGACGAACTCTCAACCTCTATTATTACACCATCCGGCATTCTGTATTTTTCTAAACTGAGATTCAAACCTTTAAGTGGGATTGTT